>FPHG01000027.1_pt1 | contig 50897 bp, 49 predicted proteins | sample 1057261 | NCBI WGS metagenome assembly FPHG01 (sample SAMEA4473298, study PRJEB15554) | hydrothermal vent metagenome | biome: marine basaltic hydrothermal vent biome; feature: marine hydrothermal vent; material: water | place: Pacific Ocean | collected 2011-06-14/2011-07-23 | depth 1709 m
AAACAGTTAAAAGCACAACTTTTCAATATAGAAAGGAGCAATCTGCACTTTTAGCCAAAAGTTATACAGAATTAGCAATTATGGGTGTAACAGCAAATAATGCAACAGTTGATAACTGTCTTGAGGAGATAACAGGAACAGTTGGAGGTGACCCAAAAAATGGAGAGGGGTATGAGGTAAAAGTTGATATATCTTATATTGGAGATAATACAAAATTAAAATGTACACCTAAGCATACTTTATCAACATCACAAGATATATTAAGAGACCAACAACTCTATATTATAGTAGATGTATATGTTAAATATATAGATTTTGATATTGTATCTATGGAAAAAGTTACAGAGGATACACCAAGAATTACATATCATAGACGAACTATTCAAAGAATATAGATATTTTAGAGATTAACATATAGTTATTTGTTAATCTTTAACTTAATGCTTTTCTTATACCTTCAGCTAAAGCAATCTTCTCTATAACTTTTATTTTATCTTCATACTCTTTAAATGATAAGTTACTTTTATTTATCTTTTTCTGTAATATAATCTCTCCACCATCTAATTCATTTGTTACCCAATGTACACTCACCCCACCATTTTCATAACTATCTTCATAACTTCTCTCAATAGCTTTAATCCCTTTATGTCTTGGTAGAAGAGATGGATGTAGATTAATAGCTTTTATATTATCTGTAAAAATAGGTGTTAATATACGCATAAAACCTGCTAAAACTGTCAAGTCAAGAGTATACTCTTTTAATTTATCAACAACTTTCTTATCAAAATCTTCTCTATTTTTAAATAATTTAGAATCTATAATATAAAGAGGTATATTAAATTCTTTAGCAAAAGATATTCCATCAGCTTTTGGATTATTTGTAATTGCTACTATTATTTTTAAATCTTTATTATGCAAATTGTCTAATAGATATTTAAAATTGCTTCCTGCACCACTAAATAAAACAGCTATTTTTTTCAAAATATTATCTCCTACTCTCTAAAAATTCTTTTTTAATTATATCTCTATCAACTTTTTTATCGTGAAGTGATTTTAAAGGTATCTTCTCTCTGTAAATAATCTCTTCAGGTATCATATAATGAGGTAAATATTTTTTAAGTTCTAAAATTATTTCATTTTTAGCTAATCTTTTGTCAGCACTATAAACTAATATTATCTCCTCTTCTATCTCACTGTTTGGTACGGAAAAAATAACTCTAGATTTTATATCTAATATATATTTATCAATTATCTTCTCTATTTCATAGGGGCTAACTCTATACCCTTGCGTTTTTATCATATCATCTGCTCTTGATACAAAAAAGATATACCCATCTTCATCTGCATATACAAAATCTCCACTAGATACAACTATCTCATCAGTTAATTGACCATCTAAATTTATAATTTTATTTAAAATATTTATTGATTTAAATCGTTTGTTAGTCTCATTTTTATCATTCCAATACCCTTTATATATACAAGCTCCTCTATGAATTAACTCTCCAACCTCATTTGCTTTACACTCATATCCATCTTTATTTATAATATATAATTCAACATCAGGTATAGCTTTTCCTATTGATGTTGGTTTATTTTTTAATTGCGTAGGCTCTAAAAAGGTAGAACGGAATGCTTCTGTTAATCCATGCATTGAATAAAATTTAGAATATGGAAAATATTGTTCTATATTCTCTAGCATTATTGGTGTAATATTTCCACCAGAAGATGAGATAACTTTTAGATTTTTAAAGTGTTGAGATAATGGTATTTTATGAGGATTTTCATTAAACATCTCTGTAATATGAATAGGCATAAGGGGTAATATAGTTATCTTGTCATTTATAATATGGCTAAAAAAATCTGATGCTAATAAAAATCTATGAATAACAAGTGTAGAGGCAGTATATATAGTTGAAAATATCTGATTTAATCCATAGTCTAAATTAAAAGATAAAATACCAGAGATAACATCATCTTTTTGAATATTAAGATAATTTGTTACTATTCTAGCACCATCAGTTAATGCTCTATGGTTAATCACCACCCCTTTTGGGTCTCCTTCTGAACCAAAACTATATGTGATAATTGCATTAGTATGTCCATAAATAGTAGATTTTATCTCACCATTATAAAATTTAAAAATCTCATCAAAAGATACTCGGCTCTCTTTATGATTTTGATAAGAGATAATCTCCCCATTGAAATCTATATCTTTAAGAAGTGAAATTTTAGAGTTATCTGTAATTATACACTGAATTTTACAATCATCTATAATATGTTTAACTTGATTAGGTTTTAATAATCTAGTAATTGGAACAAGCATATATTCCGTAGATAATATTCCTAAAATAGCTACTACTTGAGATGCTGATTTATTTGAATATATTCCAATTCTGCTACCTTTTGGTAGAGAGAGAGTTTCAAGATAGTTAGCGACCTTATCTACCTCTGACTTTAACTCTAAATAGGTATATCTTTTATTATTATAGATTAATGCTGTTTTATTAGGTGATATTTTAGTAGCTCTATTAAGCGTATGACGAATAGTGTTAATAGACATAATTGACTCCTTAAATAGTAAGGATATTATTATAGCAGATTTTAAAGAATTTTTAGAGGAGATTATAGATATAATAGTAAATTAGAGAATATATTAGGAGATAGAATGTTTGATACATTAACAGATAGTTTTAAAAATGCTATTGGGAAAATTCGTTTTAGTGATGATGGCACAGCATTAAAAAAGGCTACAACAGAATTAAAAAAATCACTATTAAAAGCAGATGTTCATCATAAAGTTGTTAAAGAGTTAATTACAACAGTTGAGACTGAAACTAGAAAAATGGGAATAGGTAAAGATAATTTTTTAAGAGCTTTACATGCAGAATTAACTAGAATACTTACAATTCAAGGTAATCAAGGATTTGTATTTGCTTCAAAGCCACCAACCGTTGTTTTAATGATTGGACTTCAAGGTTCAGGAAAAACAACTACAACAGGTAAATTAGCATACTTTTTAAAAGAGCAGAAGAAGAAAAAAGTTATGGTTGTTGCAGGTGACCTTCAGAGATTAGCAGCAGTTGAACAACTGAATCAGATTTGTACTCAAATAGATGTAACTTTAGTATCTGACGAAAATGCGAAACCAACAGAGATAGTCAAAATAGCATTAGATAGAGCAGAGAAAGAGCTTTATGATGTTGTATTAATTGATACTGCTGGACGATTGGCTATTGATGATAATTTAATGAAAGAGTTAGAAGAGGTTAAGAAAGTAGCAAATCCAGACGAACTTTTTTATGTAGCAGATGCAATGACTGGTCAAGATGCAGTTAGAACAGCTCAAACATTTAAAGATAAAATAGGAATTACAGGTGTAGTTCTTAGTAAATTTGATGGTGATGGAAAGGGTGGTATCTCTTTAGGTATATCTCAACAAGTTGGTGCACCTCTAAGATTTATCGGTGCAGGTGAGAAGATGCCTGACTTAGAACAATTTATCCCAGAGAGAGTTGTTGGTAGATTAATGGGTGCAGGAGATATTGAGGGACTTGCAGAGAAAACAGCATCAGTAATTGATGAAAAAGAGGCAAAAAGAATTACCCAAAAGATTAAAAAAGGTCAATTCAGTTTTAATGACTTTTTAGCTCAAATGGAGCAGATGAAAAAATTGGGTTCTATGAAATCACTACTTGGAATGATACCAGGTATGGGAAATATGGCAAAACAGTTAGGAGATATGGATTTAGATAATTCTGATGAGGTTAAGTATATAAAAGCATTAATATCATCTATGACACCAAAAGAGAGAGAAGAGCCATCACTTTTAACAAACAGTAGAAAGAGACGAATAGCAGCAGGTTCTGGACTAGAACAACAACATGTTAATCGTATTTTAAAGCAATTCAAGACAGCAGCTAAAATGGCAAAAAAATTCTCTGGTAAAAATGGAATGAAGAAAATGGAAAGTATGATGGGTCAAATAGAGAGCAGAGGTGGATTGAAAGGTTAATTTAAAGATTAATTAAAAAGCAATAATGAAAACTATTTATGAATACGAAGAGATTAGCAATAAAGAACTAAAAGAGTATATTATTGCTACGCCATCTCTTCATTCATATTTTAAATTTGAATGGGAGAGACTCAAGGCTCAAAATTATTGTGGGATACTTAACTTTAACAACGAAGATTATTATATTTTGCCTAAAATTGCTCATAAGCAAACAGAAAATCTTAACACTTTTATCTATATGCTTATCTATGCCTATGATATTAAACTCTCCAATGAGGATATAGCTAGTTGTGCGAATAGTTCTCATTCAATTATAGAAATATTTGTACAGCTCTTTGCGAAAGGTTTGATAGAAGAGTTAAAAAGAGGCATATATAAAGAGTATGAAACACTCCAAGATAATTTGACTCTTTTAAGAGGTAAATATTTAATCAATGAAAATATAAAACACAATTTTACTCATCATAAAATATATTGTGAGTATGATGAGTTTAGCTCCAATAATGCACTCAATCAGTTTTTTCTTTATGCTGTAAAATATCTACAACGATTTGTATACGATAAAAAGCTATTGAAGCAGTGCGAAGTAATATTAGATGAAGTAGAACAGCTAAATATTGATATTACGAGGCTAAATATTAATTTTAATCGTATTAATCATCGCTATAAACTTAGTTATGAAATAGCCCTATTACTACTAAAAAAATCTATTCCACTCTTTTCACCTGATTATAAATCATTCGCATTTTTATTTGATATGAATACTCTCTTTGAAGCCTTTATCGCACGAATGGTTAAAGAGCAGAATAGTAGTGCAAAGATACAAAATCAAATTAGATTAAATGATTTAACTCTCAAGCCCGATATTATAACTGATAATCTAATTATTGATACTAAATATAAAAAACTTAAAAATATCAAACAGAGCGATAAATATCAAGCTTTTGCTTATGGGATAAATTATCAAAAAGATGTTATCTTACTTTATCCTAAACATTTAGAAGATGTAAATAAGAGTTTGATTTTGGGTGATGAGATAAGAGTAAATCTAAAAATAGCTTCAATTGATTTGGATTTTGATGGGAGTTATCAAAAGTATATTAGTGAAATTAAAAAGAGAATGGAGAGGATATTATGAGCGAGAAAATTAAGATAGGTAAATTAGTCAAAAAGTATACCCCTTTAATAGTTCAGCTATGCAAAGATGATAACAATGAATTATCAAACTTACAATATAAGAAATATTCAAAAGAGAAATTTAATTTAAATTATCCATTTTTTAAAAAAGTGAATGAAATTAAGGAACATGATAAATTAAAATTTGAATTGACATCAACATTTAACTATAGATATTGGAAAGATATATATATTATTAATCAAATAGAGTATAGAGTCACTTCTCAATGGTTTGAATATAATAAAAATGACTTTATCAAATATTTACAAGATAAGCAAATTTTACAAGATAATTCAAATGAAGAATATAGTAGCAGAATAGATAATGATAAAAAGTCTATTAACAAATATAATAATAGCAATAATTTTTTGCAAGACATTAAAATGACTAAAATCAAAAACATCCTCCTATACGGTGTTCCCGGTGTAGGTAAAACACATAATTATAAAAAACTTCTATATTTAATAGAAGAAGAATATTCTCAAAGTGAAATATTTAATAAAATTCAAGAAAATAGTGAAAATACAACTGAAGAGGAATTTTTTATAAATAAAATTTTCAATGAACTAAAAGATGATAATCAAATTGAATTTATCACCTTTCATCAAAGCTACTCTTATGAAGATTTTATTGAGGGATTTAGACCACAAAAGAGTGGAAATATAGAGCTTGAAGATGGAATTTTCAAGAGTATTTCAAATAGAGCATTGGAAAATTTAGAAGATAGTCAAAAAAGTTTAGACACTATATCACAAAAGTATAACTTTGAAAATCTTTTAGATGCTTTTAAACTTTATATCGAAGATAAACTAAGTGAGGGAGAGTTTATCCTAAAAAATAAAGCTACAATTGATGGAGTAAATAAAAGTTCATTTAATGTAGGTGGTTCAGTAACATCAGGACAAAAACTCACTTTTGATATTATCCAAAGAGATTATGAAGCATTTAAAAATGGGCAAATTCAAGATTACCGTGATATAAAATCAACTTTTGAATCCAAGCGAGGTATTCACGGTAATGCACCATATTATTTTGCTTTATATCATAAACTTAAAGAGTTTGAAGAGAAAGATTATAAACAAAATAACGATAAAGTTCAAAAAGTCGAAGAAAAAAACTACTACTTAGTAATTGATGAAATCAATCGTGGGAATATCTCTAAAATATTTGGAGAGCTAATTACCTTAATTGAAGAGGATAAACGAGATAGTTATGAAGTGACACTGCCTTACTCCAAAGAGAAATTTAAAATCCCATCAAATCTTTATATTATTGCTACTATGAACTCTACCGATAAATCAATTGCAACTATGGATATAGCTCTTAGGCGACGATTTACTTTTATTAAAATGAAACCAAACTCTGATTTAGTAAAAAATACAGAGGCACAAAAATTAATGATAGCGTTAAATAACTATATTACAGAAACACGAGGAGAGGATTATCAATTAGGACATAGTTATTTTATGGGTTATATTGATTTGGAGTTTGTTATAGAGTATAAAATTAAACCATTGTTAGAAGAGTATTTTTATGGAGATGATGAGGCGTATAAAAAAGCGATAGATATTTGTTCCCCCAGATGAGTTTTATTAACAACATAAAATTTAATTATTTTTATTCTGAATAATAGTTTCTTTGATTTTTTCAAAACTTTTCATTATTATTGCATTTTCTGCATCTATTTTAAACTCTCCTGATGAGAGTTCTTTATATTTAGGGTCTGTAGCTTGAATTACTTTTGGTTTTTTTATATAAAATTTAGAATTGAATATAACAACACGATTTACTTTTAGTTCACTACACTCTATATCATGTTTACCCATCGCATTTAATAAACTTCTTAATAAATCTTGATTATAATTGAGTTCCATTTTATATCCAGGGTGGGAGATTGCTATATATAATATATTATTTTTAATGTATATAAATGCAATAGCTCTCTGAAATTTTGATGGTAGGTAATTTATAAACTTATGATAGCAAGATTGCTTCTTAAGCATTTTAAACTGAGGTTGGTTAACAATATGAGACAAAATAGAACGGATATTTTTCATAAAATTATTATAGCATCTCTTTGCTGTATAGCTTTAACAGGTTGTGGACATAAAACAAATCCAATTTATGTTCCTAGCAATATTATATCAGTAGATAGTAAATAAGAGTTATATTCTAAAGGCAATATAATGGAAAAATATGATGTATTAATTATTGGAGCTGGTATTGCAGGATTATATTCTGCTATAAATATACCATCTAACAAAAAGGTATTAGTAGTTTGTAAAGATATTCCATGGGAATGTAATACTTTTTATGCACAAGGTGGATTAGCAACAGCTATTAACGAAGAGGATATCTCTTCTCATATTCAAGATACTATTGTTGCAGGAGCTTATCATAATAACATTGATGCAGTAGAGATAATGAGTAAAATAAGCCTTAAAACTACTAAAGATATTATAGATAGAGGTATGAATTTTGATAAAGATAGTAATGGAAATATTTTATATACAAAAGAGGCAGCACACTCTATTGAGCGAATAGTTCATGCAGGAGGAGATGCTACTGGTAGATATATGCACTACTTTTTAATGGTTCAAAATATACATAAACTTCAAAAAAATACTTTAGTATATGATTTATTAATCAAAGAGGGCAGATGTTATGGTGTCAAGGCTATTGTAAATTATAAACCTATAACCATTTATGCAGATAATATAATAATAGCATCAGGTGGAGTAGGCTCTTTATATGAGTTTAATACTAATTCAAGAACAATTAGTGCAGATATTCATGGTATTTGTGTAGAGAAAGGTATTCCTTTGGCAGATATGGAGATGATGCAGTTTCACCCAACAGTATTTGTAAAAACTCCTTATGCTAGAAAACTTCTTTTAACTGAAGCACTAAGAGGTGAAGGTGCATTTATTGTAAATGAAAATGGAGAGAGGTTTCTATTTGATTATGATAAGAGAGGTGAATTAGCTAGTAGAGATATTGTCTCAAGGGCAATTTTTGATTATAAAAGAAAACATAATAATGAAGAGGTATATCTTGATTTTAGTATGTTTGATAAAGAGTTTTTTCATAAAAGATTTCCAAATATTACAAAAAGTTTTTTAGCTTTAGGATATTCATTTCCAGAAGATAGAGTTCCAATTTCTCCTGCATTTCATTATGCAATTGGTGGAATTAAGAGTGATACTTATGGTAGAGTTGATGGAGTTTCAAATCTTTTTTCTATTGGAGAAGCCTCTTCAACAGGAGTTCATGGAGCTAATAGACTAGCCTCTAACTCTCTTTTGGAAGGTTTAGTATTTGCAAAACGCTCGATAGAATATATATTATCTCAAAAGCAAGAGAACGATTTCCAAATACCTTGTTTTGATAAAGATTACGCTACTATATTGTACAAAGAAAATGATAAAGAGTATAGAGATAGGTTACGAAGTATAATGTGGAACGACATAGGCATTATTCGTACAAAAGATGGTCTAAAAAAGGCAAAAAATCTTATATATGATATGAAAAATAGAGATATAGGACGATTGTTAGAACTTAGATTAAATACAGCATCTGCTATGGTAGAATCAGCACTTGCTAGAGATGAGTCTTTAGGGGCTCACTATATAGAATAAAAGGATATATTTAAAATGCATGAATTAGATTTAACAATGACATGGGTCGGAATAGCCTCTTTGGTTATTTTTGTATTAGCATATTACTTTATTGCAATGGAAGATAAGTACCGTATTAATAAAGCAAAACCATCACTATTTGCAGGTACATTTATATTTATACTTATTGGTGTATATTATGCAATGAATGGGCTTGATGGAGAACATCTACATAATAGTATAGAGAAATTGATTATGGAGATAGCAGGTATATTCTTCTTCTTATTTGTGGCAATGACATATATCGAAGCTATGATAGCATTTAAAGTATTTTCTGCTTTACGATATAAACTTGTTTCTAAAGGTTACAGTTATTCACAGCTTTTTTGGATTACAGGGATGTTGGCATTTTTTATATCACCCGTAGCAGATAATTTAACTACTGCCTTGATTTTATCAACAGTTATTATTACTATTGATAAAAATAATAGAGAATTTTTAGTACCTTCAGCAGTAAATGTTGTTGTTGCAGCTAATGCTGGTGGTGCTTGGAGTCCATTTGGAGATGTTACAACTCTAATGGTATGGGTAGATGGAAAAGCTGAATTTGCTGATTTCCTATATCTGTTTCCTGCATCTATTTTAGGTTGGGGTATAACAGCATTTTTATTAAGTAGATTTATTCCAAAGGGAACTCCTCCATTTTCAAAAGATGAAAAATCTGTATCAATAGAGAAAGGTGGTAAAGTTATTATAGGTCTATTTGCATTTACAATAGCTTCAGCTGTTTTATCTCATCAACTATTACACCTTCCTGCTATGTGGGGTATGATGTTTGGTTTATCAATATTAAAACTATATGTATATAAGATGAATAGAGATGAAAATAATAATAATATTGATATATTTGGATTTATTGCTAAAATAGAAAATGATACTCTATTATTCTTTTTTGGTATTTTAGCAGCTGTTGGTGGTCTCCATTTCTTAGGTTTCCTAGAGTATTTTACTGCTTTATATAGTCAATTTGGAGCAACAGCTGTTAATATAGGAGTTGGTTTCTTATCTGCAATTGTTGATAATGTACCTGTTATGTCTGCTGTTTTAAAATCTAACCCAGATATGGGTGTAGATGCTCACTCTCAATGGATGCTAGTAACTATGACAGCAGGTGTTGGTGGTTCATTAATATCATTTGGTTCAGCAGCAGGTGTTGGTGTTATGGGTAAAATGAATGGAGTTTACACATTTGCTTCACATATGAAGTTTGCATGGACTATTTTAGTTGGATATATTGTATCTGTATCAGTTTGGTATCTTCAATTTGAGATTTTAGGGATTTATTAAAATAGTTTTTATCCAAGTCAAAAGTAAAATTTGACTACAATTCTAGCTAGATAATTATGAGGAGTCCTCGTGTCATTAGCCCTAGCTAGAAAGTATCGTCCAACTTCATTTGATGACTTAGTTGGTCAAGATACAGTCTCTCAAACACTTAGTCAAGCATTAGATAGTAATAGACTTTCTCACGCATATCTCTTTTCAGGATTACGAGGTAGTGGAAAGACCTCTACTGCTAGAATTTTTGCAAAAGCTCTATTATGCGAAAAAGGGGAGAGTTCTCACCCTTGTGATATATGTTCAAATTGTATCTCTTCAAATGAAAATAGGCATTTAGATATTATAGAGATGGATGCAGCTAGTAATAGAGGTATAGATGATATAAAAGAGCTTATAGAGCATACAAAATATAAACCAAGTTCTGCCAGATATAAGATTTTTATTATTGATGAAGTTCATATGTTGACTCCACAAGCATTTAATGCACTACTTAAAACACTAGAAGAGCCACCATCTTTTGTAAAATTTATATTGGCTACAACAGACCCATTAAAACTTCCTGCAACAATTTTATCAAGAACTCAACATTTTAGATTTAAAAAAATAGCACAAAAATTAGTTTTACAACATCTGGAACATATATTAAATAGAGAAGGTATTGATTATGAAAAAGATGCTTTAGATATTATTGCAAGAAGTGGTGGAGGGAGTTTAAGAGACTCTTTAACACTTTTAGACCAAGCGATAGTATACTCAAAAAATTATGTAGATGTTTTAACTATAACAAATATGTTAGGAATTATAGAGCCAACACTTTTGGATAATCTTATTGATAATATTATGAATAAAGATAGAGATGCAATCTTAGAATTTATTAAAAAATCAAGAGATTATGAAGTAGAGATGATTATTGACGAATTGGTAATATTTATTAAAGATATTTTATTATCGCCAATACCAAAAATACCCATAATGATTATAGAGAGATTTTTTAGGATATTATCAGAATCAAAAATACTTTTAGGACTGGGGGCTGATGGTGAATTTACACTCTCTTTAACTATTTTTAAGATGATGGAAGCATTAGAGATTAAAGAGATAGATTCAATGATTAAATCGTTAGAGAGTGAGTTAAAAGGGATTAAAATCACCTCATCACCAGAGATAGTTGATAAAATAATTGAAGATAAACCTATAATAAAAGATATTCCAATAGAAGATACTCCTAAAGTAGATTATAGAGTTAAATTTGAAGAGTTAAAAAGAAGATTATCAGATAGAGATTATGATTTAGGAGAGTGTTTTTCAAATAATATTTCTTTTGAAAGCTATGAAGACAATAAATTAACTTGGACATCAAAAGCTAAAGACAAAGATAAAAAAATGCTTATTAATCATTGGGGAATTATAAGATATTTTGTACAAGATACATTTTCGGAAGATACAAAAATTATAAATATCTCTACCATAGATAAAGATACTCTTGGAAAAGATACTACGGAAGAGCAACCTACAACTAATAATACTATTAAAATACCTATTGAATTGCCTTCAGTTGAACTGCCTCCCGTAAAAGAGGATATATCATTTGATGATATTCAAATGGAGATTAATAGCTCGATTGAGAATTCCGATAATATAGATTTTAATATGGAAGAGTATTTTGAGATGAAGAGTAGCTGTATTGCTCCCTCGGCTGGTGATACAGAGTCAGCAAAAGAGAAAGAGCCTACTAATATATTAGATGAACCTATGATACAAGAGGTTATATCTCTCTTTGACCCAACAAAAGTTAGAGTTATAAAAAAAGTCTAATTTTGATATAATAACAAGAATTAAATAACGCTAAGGATAACTAAATGGGACAAACTATTACAGAAAAAATATTCTCTCAACACGCAGGAAGAGAAGTTACAGCAGGAGAGATTGTAAGAGTAGATATTGATATGATTATTGGAAATGATATTACAACTCCTATATCTATTAGAGCATTTGAAGAGAGTGGAGCAGAAAAATTAGCAAAAGATAATTTTTGTATTGTATTAGACCATTATATTCCTGCTAAAGATATAGCATCAGCAAATCAAGCTAAAATTAGTAGAGATTTTGCATATAAACATAATCTTGAATACTTTTTTGATGAAAAAGATATGGGAATAGAACATGCATTACTTCCTGAAAAAGGTTTAGTAATCCCTGGAGATGTTATTATTGGTGCAGATTCACATACTTGTACTCATGGGGCATTAGGTGCATTTAGTACAGGTATGGGAAGTACAGATATATCTTTTGGAATGATTACAGGTGGAAATTGGTTTAAAGTACCAGAGACGATAAAGGTTGTTTTAACTGGTGAACCTTCTAAACATATATATGGTAAAGATATTATATTAGAGCTTATTCGTCAAATTGGTGTTGATGGAGCATTATATAAAGCTATTGAATTTACAGGTGATACAATTCCATATTTAAATATGGCAGATAGATTTTCAATTTGTAATATGGTTATAGAAGCTGGAGCTAAAAATGGTATTATAGCTGTTGATGAGGTGACTCAAACATATTTAAAAGAGAGAATTGTAGCCAATGATGGACTTAGAGACGAGCCTATTATTCACCATTCAGATGTTGATGCAACATATTGTCAAGTTATAGAAATTGATGTAGCTAAGTTATCACCCGTAATCGCTTATCCATTCTTGCCATCAAATGGTAAAAGTATAGAACAAGCAGTAGCAGATGATTTAAAAATTGACCAAGTTATGATAGGAAGTTGTACAAACGGTAGAATAGAAGACCTTAGAATTGCTTCAGAGATTATGAAAGGTAAAAGAGTAGCACGACATACAAGAATGATTGTAACTCCTGCCACACAAAAGATTTTACTTCAAGCTCAACACGAAGGTTTAATAGAAATTCTAATAGAAGCTGGAGCTGTTGTATCTAATCCAACTTGTGGTGCTTGTTTAGGTGGATATATGGGAATATTAGGAGATGGTGAACGATGTGTCGCTACTACCAATAGAAACTTTGTAGGAAGAATGGGTGCTAGAAGTTCAGAAATATATCTGGCAAATTCTGCTGTGGCTGCTGCTAGTGCAATTGCAGGTAAAATTGTAGACCCTAGAGAAATATGAGAGTAGATTTACACAATCATACTTCAAGATGTAATCATGCTACAGGAACAGTAGATGATTATATTAAAAAAGCCATAGATTTAGGTATAGATATTTATGGTTTCAGCGAACACGCACCAATGGATTTTGACCCAAAATATCGTATTAGATTTGATGAAATGGCAGAGTATGAGAGAGATATTTTAGATGCTAAAGAGAGATATAAAAAAGATATAAAAATTCTTTTGGGCTATGAAGTTGATTTTTTACCAAATTATATGGACAATAGAGTGCTAAATGCAAATGTAGACTATCTAATTGGTTCGGTTCATTTTATAAATAAGTGGGGATTTGATAATCCAGAGTTTATAAGAGAGTATCAAAATAGAGATATAGATAAAATTTGGCAAGATTATTTTGATGCAATAGAAGCTATGGTAAATAGTGGAAAGTTTGATATAGTAGGTCATTTAGATTTAATAAAAGTATTTAAATTTATGCCAAAAAAAGATATAAAATTAATAGCTAAAAATACACTAAAAGCTATCAAAAAATCCAATATGGTTTTAGAGATAAATAGTGCAGGATTAAGAAAACCTATAACAGAAACATATCCATCTAAAGATTTACTCCAAAAAGCTTATGAATTAAATATTCCAATAACATTTAGTTCAGATGCTCATAGTGTAGAACAAGTAGGTTTTGGATACAACGAAGCTATTAAAATGGCAAAAGATATAGGATACACAAAAGCCTATATCTTTGAAAACAGAGATAGAAGCATTATAGAATTATAAAGGATTTCGATGAGAAAGATAATATTTATATTGATTGTGACTATAAATTATTTATCAGCATTTACTTTTGATAAATTAGAGTCAGGATATACATTTCAAAAAATAATTTATTTAGCACAAGATAATAATTGGGGTTTATGCGTAGATGATTATATGCTTATCCCTAATAAATTTCAATGGAGTTCTTTAAGACATAAAGAAAAATATCGTATTTTTCACTACTATGATATTATTTTTAATGAGAGAGCTAGAATAGATTTATATTTTACAAAAAAAAGTAATGAATTATATAAAGTTAAAATTACTTGGAGACCTAATAAAGAATTAGAAGATATTATAATTAATATATTAAATAAAAAATATAATGAAGGAAATAGAGTTTTCCCTGCATCTTTTAGTAAAAATATACTATCGAACTTTAAAGAGTGGAAGCCTGATTCTAACACATTAATTAAAATGAAAACAGGCATGGTTGGAATAGAAGTTACTTATATTGATTTAGAATATGAATTTAATGAATATAAAGAGAAAACTAGAAAGAAAATGAATATGATTGTCACCGATTCAAAGAAATTATAAAGGCAATTTTTTTAGAGTATTTTCATTTTATATGGTTAAAAAAATATTAAGGAGTAAAGAATATTGAAAAACATTAAAAGAAAACTTATAAAAATGTTTAGAGAGTTTTTAGTTTATCATAATAAATCTTTAGAATTTAGAGCTAAGTTATTAACTCTAATGGTTGCTTCAGATAATGATATAAATCCTTGTGAAGATAAGCTGTTACGAATAATAGCTAATGAAATTTATTCTAATAATAGTGATAGGGCTAATTTATTAATAGATACTGTTTATGAATATGCTATAAAAATAAAAACAAATAATGGACTTAATTTTGAACACCTTATTATGTTAGTAGAAAAAGAGACTAAAACTGTTAAGCGTTTTGAAAAAAAAATAGATATAGAACTTTTAAATAGATTTTCTGAATGTATAGATGATGAAGATGATAAAATTTTCAACAAAAGAATTATTGAGTTTTTAGAAAATTTAAAAAAAGAATATAGAGATACTTGATATTTATCAAGATTTTTAAAGAGATAAACTGTCATAATTCATTATACTCATAAAAGTATAATATTTCAAAGGATACATTAAATGGAAAACTCAGTTTTGAGACCTGATATAGCAGTTGATCAATTTTTACCTATTTTTATAGAATCTACACTTGTTTTAGTCTTTGGGGTGGGTTATGCAGCTATTATAACACTCTCAAAAATGGGCTTTTTTTCTAAAAAATGGATGCCCGTGGGATATTTATTTTGGGTATTACAAACTTACTTTCTGTATGATTTTGCTATTATGATTCATAGTGGACATTTTACTATAAAAGTTTTAATGGTTACAATGATTGCATACCTTTTTATTCCTCATCTATATTTTTATTTAATAGAAGAGGCGGATAAAAGATATGATAGTTAAATCAGAATACGGCAACAACAATTAAAGGAGGAAATATGGCTAAGAAAAATCTTTCAGTATGGAGTCACATACCATTCTGGAGACGGTCGGCTGCATGGGTTACTGGATTTGCATCAATTTTATTAATTTGGTTAACATTTGATACACTTGGACAAATTAGTATGGGTACAGATGAGGACTTAAAAGCAGGAACAACAAAAAGAGTTCCAGCACCAACTGTAATTAATTATAATATTGATTATAAAATGGATACAAGAAGAGGAAGTGAAGTTCCTGTTATTGGTGATAAAGAACCATTTTTTGGTAAAGAGTGGAGTGTTGAAGAGGCTGGTAAATTACTACACCTTGGAAAACTTACATCTCAAGCTAAAAACTGTATGAATTGTCATACACTTCTAGGAAATGGTGCTTATTATGCTCCTGACTTAACAAAGGCTTGGTTAGACCCAGCTTGGAGTAAAACAGGACCAATGATGGCTATGACTGGAAAAAGTACAAAAGAGGAGGCAATGGCTGAATTTTTGATGCATCCATCTACTTATCCTACACACGCTAGAATGATGCCAGAGCTTGGAATTACAGCAGATGAGGCAAAAGGGTTGGTGGCTTTCCTTAAACATATGAGTAGTATAGACACAAACGGTTTCCCGAGAAACTTCTCAAAAACTGTTGACCAATTTAAAACAGGAGGCACAAATGCTCGCTAGTATTAAAACAAATCATTTAACTAATGAAGGACAAAAACTAGGAATGATGTATTTTAGAGTTGCAATTATACTCTTTGGTGCACAACTTCTTATGGGTCTTATTGCAGCTATCCAGTTTATAGTACCAGGTTTTCTTTTTGAACTATTTGATTTTTCTGTAGCTAGAATGGTGCATATTAATGCATTGGTTGTATGGATGCTTTATGCAATGATTGGTTCTACTTACTATATGTTAACAGATGAGACTGAACATCAAGGTGTTGGTATTGCTCTTGGTAAATTAGCATTTTGGGTTCTTACTGTAGCTGTTACTATTGTTGTACTTGTATATATCTTTGTTCAAGTTGGAGCAGGTACAGAGACAACTATCTGGTTAATTAATGAAGGTAGAGAATATCTTGAAGCTCCAAGATGGGCTGATATTGGTATTGTTGTTGTTGTTCTTATATTCTATTGGAATGTATTTGCAACATATATCGCAGGTAAAAAGACAGGAATAATGACTGTTATGGTTGCTAACTTAATGGCACTAGCAGGTCTATACCTAGCAGGTATGTTCTTTACAGATAATATCTCAATGGATCAATTCTGGTGGTGGTGGGTAATACACCTTTGGGTTGAAGCTACTTGGGAAGTATTTGTTGGTACTTTAGCTGCTTATGCGTTAATTAAATTAATTGGTGCAAAAAGAGAAATCGTTGAAATGTGGCTATGGATTGAAGTTCTTATGCTATTTGGTTCAGGAATTCTTGGAATGGGTCACCACTACTTTTGGATTGGTACACCTGAATATTGGTGGGAAATTGGAGCATTATTCTCTGCATTAGAACCAGTTCCATTAATTGCAATGTTTGTTCATGTACTTTATGATTGGGGTAAAGAACAAGGTATTGCTGAAGGTAAAGGCGAAGAGAGAAGTGTTGTTAAAAATACTCCTGCTATGTCTTGGATTGTTACAAATGCATTTGGTAACTTCTTAGGTGCTGGTATTTGGGGCTTTTTCCATACGCTACCACAAGTTAATATCTATACACATGGTACACAGTTTACAGCAGCTCACGGTCACTTGGCATTCTTTGGTGCTTATGCAACTATTCTTATTGGTATGATGTATGTTGGTGTTCAGGGTGCTTATGGTGTAGAAAGAATGAAGTCTACATTTAAATCTAAAATTTCAATATTCCTTATTGTATTTGGTGTTCTTGGTATGACTATTGCATTGACTATTGCTGGATATGAGCAAGTTCTTGTAGAGAGAGCTGAATTTGGTGCAACTTGGAATGGTTTCTTTGTAGCACAAAATTTACCTTGGTATATTCAAGCACAATTATGGAGAACTATTATGGGTGTTGTTACATTCATCGGATTTATATTTCTTGTTTGGGATTTATTAACTATTGGTAAAGTTTCTCAAGAAGAGGCTAAGCAATCATAGTATAATAGGGGGCAACCTCTATTATAAAAATAGAAAAGGAAAATAGAATGATTTCAGAAATGACAGATGTTGTACCTAGTTTTTTTGCAACATTAAATCAAGGACCGTTAACTTTAACAATTTTTTTACATACAATAATAGTCTTGCCAATGTTTTGGATTTATTTCCAAGAGAAAGCAAAATTAAATAAATAAGTGTCTGTTTAGTCAGATTAGAGTAAGATTTTAAAAAGGAAAAATAATGAAGATTAATAGACTTTTAAGTATCGCAGCAGCAACTTGTGTAGTAGCTACAATGGCAACAGCAGGAACATCAAAGATGGATTTTGCAAAAAAATATGAAAAAGAGTGTCAAGGTTGTCACGGTCCTATCCACCAAGGTGGTGTTGGTTCAGACCTTAGACCAAAAGCTCTTAAAAAGAAAAATAGAGAGATGTTGGCTGAGACTATCTTAAATGGTAGAGATAATACTGCTATGCCTGCTTGGAGTTCAAGTTTTTCAAAAGATGATGCAGCAGGTATGATTGATTACCTAATGGATTGGAAAAATACAGTTGAGCTTACACTAACTCTTGATGAAGTTCATAAATCTTGGACAAAATTAGCAGATAGAGAAGCTTTAGCTAAAAAATATCCAAAAGCAGCAGATGTTAAAGATGTAAAAGATATTACTTTTGCAACAGAGAGAGATGCTTCTTTAGTTGATTTTATTGATTCAACTAATGGTAAAGTTCTTTCAAGACACAAAGCTGGATTTGCAGTACATGTTACAGTAACAAATAAAAAGAACCCAAGATATGCTTACTCTATCTCTCGTTCAGGTAAACTTACAATGTTTGATATTGCAGCTCCAGGGCAACCAGCTTTAGCTTCTGTTCAAGTAGGTCAAGAGTCAAGAGGACTAGCAGTTTCTCCAGATGGTAAATATGTAATGGCAGGTAACTATAACCCAGGTGGTGCAGTTCTTTGTGATGCTAAAACACTTGAACCACTTAAAGTATATGATACAAGTCGTGTAATTGATACTGATGGACAAATTGGACCTAGTCGTGTAGCTTATATTGCAGATACACCTTATGGACCTTACTTCTCATTTGCACTTAAAGATGCTGGTCATGTATATATTATAGATTACAGTAAACCTGATTTCCCAATCGTAGGAGATATTCCAAATATAGGTAAAGTTCTTCATGATGCATTCCTAAATGAGAATAAAGGTAAAGATTTTGGACGATATGTTCAAGTTGCATCTCAAGGTTCTGACTTGATGGGTATTATTGACCAAAAAACTATGAAACTTGCAGCAAAAGTACATACAGGTAAAAAATCTAAGCCACACCCAGGTCAAGGTTCATCTTGGTTCAACAAAAAGATGGGTAAACAACTTAATGCTACTCAAAGTATGAATATTGGTCAAGTAGTTATTTGGACATCTCCAGATTGGAAAATTGTTAAAAAAATCAAAACTTCTGGTGGTGGATTATTTGTAGGAACTGGTGAAGATACTCCATGGATTTGGGCTGACTGTGTTCTTGGTAAACCAAAATTCTATAATGAAGTTTATTTGATTAATAAAGAGACTTTAAAAACAGATAGAATTATTAAAGTTGGTAAGAAGAAAGGTCAATTAATTGATGCTAAAACTAAAAAAGTTCTTCAAACATGGGATGCAACTCAACATGAAAAAGTTGCTGTAAATGAAAAAGCATTTGGAAAAGAGAAAATCTTACCAATGCCAGACCATTTAGGAAAAGCAGTTAAAAAGCCTGTTCAACCTAGACTTCTTCACGCAGAACCTGCTAATCATGGTGAGTGGACAATGATTTCTGAGTGGACAACTGGTAGAATTGGTATCTATGAATCTAAAACTGGTAAGTTTGTTAAATATATTGAAAACTTAACAACACCTACATTTACATACTCTGTTGAACATAGACAACATATCCCTGGTGCGTAAATAAATTTCATTCTCCCCTCTATATTTGGGGAGGATATTCTAAATCTCCTATAAGGATTCTTTCAATGAATTTTTTTCTATCTATTTTAATAACTATAATTTCTATAAATTCTTTCCTATTTACCCAAGATAAATATCTTGATAATCACTCTTGCAATGAGTGCCATGAAACAATTTATAAAGAGTATAAATTATCTGCTCACTCTAATAATTATTTTACAAATGAACTACATAGAGCAATTGCAGATAAAGCTTCTCTATCTAAATATGAATGTGCATCTTGTCATATGCCTATGGCTGATAATATTTCTGATTTAATTAGTGGTAAAGCCAAACCAGACAAAAATAATAAAACTCATACTGATGGAGTTAGTTGTTATTTCTGTCATACAATTGCTTATGTGAAAAATTCTCATTATTCTAATAAAAATATAAAAGCTAGACAAGCTAAGGGTTATAAACCAACAATATATGGAAGACTAATAAATCCTGATGATAGTGACAAACACACTTCTACTAATAATCCAGTATATGGTAAAAAAGTATGTATGGGTTGTCACTCTCATAAGCTTAATGATAATAATGTAACTATTTTTAGAGCTATGAAAGAGAAAGATGATAGTTTAAGTTGTATTAGTTGTCATATGCCAGAAATATCTGGTGGAGCTGAAAAAATAGATAAGAGAGCAAGAGGGAGACACGCTAGTCATAAATTTTTAGGAATTAGAGATAAATCGTTTAGAGCAACAGGTATGGATATTAACATATCAATAGAGGATAATAGTTTAGAAATAAAAATTAAAAATAAAACAACTCACCCATTAATAATTCAACCTGCAAGGGTAAAATTTTTTAGAATAACAATAGAGAGAGATGAAGAGATAATATGGAGAAATTATAAAAAATATCCAAAAGAAGATAAACAAGCATATTTTTCATATAATTTTAAAAATGGTAATAAAAAAGTTATTATCCCTGCAAAAGCAACCTCTTCAACATTTAATAATTTAGATGCTAAGGAAGAGAGAGTGCTTAAATATCAAATAGATTCTATTAAAAAAGGTGATACAGTAAAAGTTGAACTGTTTGTAAAATTAGCTAAAGATGAGTGTATGAGTATTATTGAAATTGATAAAAATATAAATAAAGCTATTTTGATGAAAAGTGTAAAAAAGAGTTGGTTCTAATATTAAATCTATATTTATATTTAATACAATAGCTATATTATTACTAATATTATCTCTATTTGTATATAACTCTTTTAGTAATACAAAATTATATGTAGCAGAGAGAAGTATTAAAATAGAACTGGACTCTATTCAAGAGATGGGTATAAATATAGATAAATATCTTACAAGAATTATAGGTAATGATTTTTACCAAATATTAGAAGATAATCCAAGTTTTCAGCCAGAAATAGAGCTTTATTTGGAAAGTCTTAATACATCTAAATATAAAAATATAATATTATTGGACTATAATGGTTCTGTATTTACTGTTATAGCAGATGGAAATATTGATTTTAATAATAGATTGGTATTTGGTGAAAATTTTAAACTTAATAGTTTAGAATTAAAAAAGTTGGTTCAAAATAAAGAGCCTATATCTTTTCAACAAGACATTAAAGGGTTTTGGCAAACATATTTATATCCTATTTTAGATGAGAGTGGTAATCTACAAGCTATATTGTCTATTGATTTTTCTATTAAGAATTTTAACCGAATAAGTCAAAACTTAAGTATATTAGATACTCTATTTTATATCTTTACTATATTATTAAGTATAGGGGTATTTATTATTATAATATTTTCATTTATGGATTATAAAAGAGAATTAAAATTAAAACTAATATCTTTGGAGCTTTCACAAGAGATAAATAAGGTTCAGGAGCTTAATAACTCATTAGAGAAGAAGGTTGAGCTTAAAGTAAGAGAGATAAAGAGGTCTCAAAAATATTTTGAAACAATTTTTAATACAACAAGAGATGCTATCGCTGTTATTGATTCACAAACAAAATTTTTATTTGTCAATAAAGCATATTTAAATCTTACTCAACTAACAGACAGAGAGTTAAAGCAGACTACATTATATAATTTAACTATGGAAGAGGATAGAGAGCATACAATTAATATTGTAGGAGAGGCATTTAGAAGAGGTTTTTATCATAATTTAAAGAGTAGGTATGTAACTAAAGATAATAATATTTTAGAGATTTCTAATGATATAGTGGCTATGCCTGATTCTGGAGCTTCATTTTTACTGGTTACAAGAGATATGACTTTTGAGAATAGACTTAGAAGAGAGAAAGAGTTTCAAGAACAGAAATTATTGCAACAATCAAGATTAGCTCAAATGGGTGAAATGATAAGTATGATAGCACATCAATGGAGGCAACCATTAGCAGCGATAGGTGCGTCTAGTGCAAAGATGAGAATAAAAGCTCATTTAAATAAAAACAGTAATAAGCTAACTATTGAATCGACAGAAAAGATAGACTCATTAATTCAACATCTAAGTCAAACAATTAATGATTTTAGAAACTTTTTTAAACCAGATAAGATTAAATCTAATATTAGTTATACAGAGATGATTGATTCAGTTTTTGATATAGTTACTTCAACAATTTCTGCTAAAAATATTACAATTACTAAATCTTTGAATACTGATGATAAGATGAATATTTATGTGAGTGAAGTAAAACAAGTTATTCTAAATCTACTAAAAAATGCTGAAGATGCACTCTTAGATAATGAGATAGAAAATCCTGTTATTAAAATATATACATATAGAAATAAGAATATGTTGATATTAGAGGTTATTGATAATGCTGGTGGTATTCCTGAAAATATTATAGATAAAATATTTGACCCTTACTTCTCAACAAAAAAAGAGAAAAATGGAACAGGGTTAGGTTTATATATGAGTAAAACGATTATAGAAGAGCATTGTGGAGGTCAATTAAGCGTTTGTAATACTAATAATGAAGAGGGCAAAGGAGCTATCTTTAAAATTAGTATGCATAAAGCTTAATTATTTATTACAGAGTATCTATCCAATCTTCTAATTTTTGAATCTGTTCAATAGTTCTTATTGTGGCTGTTCCACCTTCTGATACTCTTGCATTCATTGACGCACGATTATCAAGTAACTCAACAGCACCCTCTCCTATTCTTTTATCAATTGATTGTAAATCATCTAAAGATAGCTCTGATATATCAATATTTTTTGTCTCTGCCAAATTAACAGCATTACCTGTAATATGATAAGCATCTCTAAATGGTAGGTTAGCCTCTCTTACTAAATAATCAGCTAAATCTGTAGCACTCAAATGACCTATCATACAAGCATCTTCCATTTTATCTCTGTTTATTTTCATATCAGCTATCATCTCATTTAAAACTTCTAAAGATAATATCGCAGTTCTCACAGAATCAAATACACCCTCTTTATCCTCTTGCATATCTTTGTTATAAGCCAAAGGAAGACCTTTCATTACAGTTAAAAGAGATACTAAATTTCCATTTACTCTACCTGTTTTTCCTCTTAATAATTCAGGAATATCAGGATTTTTCTTTTGAGGCATAATCGAACTACCTGTGGCGTGTCTATCACTTAAAGTTATCCATTTAAATTCACTTGCAGACCATAAGATTAACTCTTCACTTAAACGACTAATGTGCATCATCATTGTGCTAATATTAAATAGAATCTCTAATGCAAAATCTCTATCACTTACAGTATCTAAACAGTTTAAAGTAGGTTCATCAAATCCCAATTTTTGAGCTGTTATCTCTCTTGATATTGGATGAGGTGTTCCTGCCAATGCAGCACAACCAATAGGAGATAGATTATTCCTCTCAAAAGAGCTTATAAATCGCTTGTAATCTCTCTGAAGCATACTTGCATACGCCAATAGATGATATCCAAAGTTTATTGGCTGTGCGTGTTGTAAGTGTGTCATACCAGGAAGCATAATATCTGTACTCTCTTTTGCTCTAAGAATAAGAGTTTGAATATTTTCTAAAATAAGTTCAGATATTTTTTTACTATTATGTTGTACAAAAAGTCTAAAATCTAAAGCTACTTGGTCATTTCTACTTCTAGCCGTATGTAATCGTTTTCCTGCATCTCCAATAATCTCTGTTAAACGGCGTTCATTTGCCATATGAATATCTTCATCTCCACCATCAAGAGTAAATAAACCACTCTCAATCTCTTCTAAAACTTGACTCAATCCTCTATCAATTGCCTCAAAATCTTCTTGAGTAATAATATTTTGTTGAGCCAACATAAAGGCGTGAGCTTTTGAACCCTCTATATCTTGTGCATATAACACTTTATCAAATGGTAAAGAGTCATTAAGAGCTTTAAGTAGGTCTGAACTTTGAGCAGAAATTCTAGCAGATGCTATATTTTTTTTATTTGACAATAATCTATCCTCTAATTAATTTATAAAAATTTTAACGGCTTGGAACATTTCCCGTATCTGATGCATATTGGCTTACAAAAGCATACATATCTGAGTCATATTCTGATTTATATTTTGTTGATTTGGGGCATAATAGTTTAATCTCATCAGCCATTTTACCATCTTTATATATTTTACTCCACTCTTCTCTAGTATGTTTTGAAGAAAATTGATTATTAATAAATCCACAATCTTTTTTTAATTTCTTGGAGTAAATTTTCTCTCCTTTTAATGCTCCTGCATCTAAGAGAGTAGATAAAAATAGTACAGATATTGATAATTTAATAATTTTTCTCATATTAATCCTTTAATATTAATTCTAACAAATCTTTCTTTAAAATACAGATAATATAGTTTCATTAATATCTTTATGTGTTGTCGTCTGATTAATATCCTTAACCTCTTCTTTCTCAACTATTATTTTATCTTCTTTTTTTACTATATCTTTATCTTTTTTAGGCATATCTTTTTTCTTATCTTTTACTACTTTAACTTCAACTTTTTTAGCTTTAACCTCATCATCTTTACTCTTCTTACAAGGTTTATCTCTCTTTATCTCTTTTTTTTGTTTCTTCTCTTTCTTTGCTATTTTTTCATCTTTAAATTTTTTAATATTTTTTCTGTGTTCATCATAATTTTTTGTAAATCTATGAGTCCCATCACTATTTAACATAAAATATAGGTAATCTGTCTCTTTAGGAGATGTTACAGCATCTAATGCGTCCATTGTAACAGTACATATTGGATATGGTGGAAGTCCTTTATGTTTATATGTATTAAAATAGCTATTATCCTTTTTTATTCTTTTTGATGTAACTATTTTATGAGAATATTTACCATAACACAAAGTTCCGTCCATTTGTAATCTCATACCTTTTTTAAGACGATTATTTATAACAGAAGCAATAGTTGACATCTCTTTTAAATTATTACTCTCTTTATGAATAATAGATGCCATAATAATAGCTTTATGAAGTTGATTGTGAGTATATAATAGACCAAACTTTTGTCTAGCAAAAAAATCGAGTTTTGTATTAGATATATCTAAAAGATACCTAACTATAACCTCTTCATCTGCATTTTGTGCGATGATATATTTATCAGCTAATATTCCACCTTCTAAGAATTGTGAATATTTTGTATAATATTTAAGAAACTCTTTTTTATCCAGATTCATATCTTTTGCTAAACGGGTAAAAATCTCATCGACTGTATCTCCAGCAAATATTACTATTCCCATAGTTTTAGCTCTATTAAATAATAATTCATAAAAAAAGTAAAATCTACCTTTTGGATTCTCTTCTATTTTATACCAACCCTCTTTAGGTAAATCAATAAGTTTTAAGAGTTCAATATCTACTCTATTAAGCTCAAATCCACTCTTCTCAAGACTATCTATTACATCTTTGGGATTTGATGATTTTATATATATTGCATCACTTCTTTTGGTTATTAAAATATCATTATATGTTAAAAATAGAGACATAGATAGAGAGACTAGAAGTAGGACAACAATGATTTTACAGAAATATGACTGTTTTTTTTGCATAAAAATATTATAACATAATTTTAGATATTTTTAATAACTTTTTCAAATTCTCTGGTAATTTCTAATTTATCTGTACCTTTTTCGTACTCAATAATATGAATAAATAGCATATCCTCTTTAATATCAAGTGTTAAAGTTCCAGGGGTTAGGGTTATAGAGTTTGCTAATAATAACTTTTTCCAATCACTATCTAATTTTGTTGGAACAGCAACAATCGCAGGTGTAAGATTTAAATCTTTTCTTGCTAAAATTTTTGAGAGATATATATTTGATTTAATGATATTTTTTATTAAAACATATATATATACTAATAGCCAAAAAGGATTTATAAATTCAAACTCTTTCTTCTCTTCAAACATATTAAGATATAAGAGAGTTGTTCCAACACTTAATATAATACCAACTAAAATATTAGCTATCTCTACTGAACCAGTTAATATAATCCAAATGATAAATAGCATAATCGACCAAAATATAAATCTCATACTCTCTCCTTATTTGTTTTTTGGAACATATATAAACTCACTAGCATTATTAGATACACCTATATACTCTTCATCTAGTTTAAGTGAACTAGGAGGACATACATCTGTACATAATGAACACCAACAGCATCTACCATAATCTATTCTTGGAATACATTGAGACGCATTTTTGGGATTATACTCCATATCTGTTTTAATCATATCTATGGCATCATTCATACATACATCTTGACAATTAGCACAACCTATGCAACTATCAAGAACATTAGTATGAAATCCTCTATACCCTTTTGCTGTCTCTTTTTTAACTTTTGGATATGCGATTGTATTTGGCTTATCAAAAAATGCTCCAAGAATTGAAACAGGACTTAGTGTCCCTTTTATATCTATACTCCATTTCATACTTTAATCTCCTTATCTCTCTATCTCTGGTGGACATATTCCCAAAGAGTTCATAATCAGAGCTACATCACTAAGTTCTGCACCTACTAATAAATCTTCTAAAAGAGTAAATCCATGAATTAAAGATGGTCCTTTAACCTGCATTCGTCTAATCTTCTCTGTGCCATCTCCTGCCATATAATATGCAAACTCGCCTCTAGCACTCTCAACTTTAACCCAAGTATCATCTTTTGGAAGTTTAAATTTTCTATGCGTAGGCATTTTTACCATAATATCACCTTCTGGCATTTTACTTACTACTTGTTTTAAAATATGAATACTCTGAAGCATCTCATCTCGTCTAACTAAAGCTCTAGCATAAACATCTCCAGCCTCTTGAGTTGGGACTTCAAAATCTAATTCAGAATATATAAGATATGGAGCATCTTTTCTTACATCGGCTTTAACTCCACACCCTCTTAAAGCTTGACCGACATATCCATTCACTATTGCCTCTTCTTTTTTAATGACACCAACGCCAATAGCTCTACTCTTAAAACTTGCGTTATTTATAAATATATCATCATATAGTTTCATTCTCTCTTGTAGATATATTAATAAATCAGTAACTTTATCTAAGAATCCATCAGGTAAATCTCTTCTTACTCCACCAGGATAGACATACATATGATATACCCTTCCACCTGTTAACTCTTCAAATAAATCTAATATCAAATCTCTATCAGCAATAGCCCATTGTCCAACAGCATATAATCCAATAGAACCACTCTGTCCTGCCATCCATAGGAATTGAGCAGATAAACGAGATAATTCTAATACCATAACTCTAATATACTTAGCTCTTTCGCTAATTTCAATCCCTGTTAACTCCTCAACAGCCATAGCAAAGTTTGTCTCATTTGGGTCTGGTTCTGGTACACATATACGACATACAATAGTAAATGCTTGAATAACTGTTCGTCTCTCTACTAATTTCTCAAATCCACGATGAAGATAACCAACATGAGTTGTAGCTTTCTGTATTGTTTCACCAATTAAATCAAGTTCAACGCTCATATTTCCTGTAATTCCAGGGTGCTGAGGTCCATGAAATATTGTTATATGTTTAGGAGTTTCCATTTTGTTCATCTTTCAATTTCTTTTCAGCTAATTTTTTTGCTTTTTTTAATGCTCTTAACCGTTTTGTCTCTGCTTTAGTATCAACATTATCATCTCGTCCCTCTCTAAATTTAAGATGTTTGTTTACAAATTCTAAAGTATCAAACTCTCTTCTAAGAGGTGGAGTATGTATCCAATTTTCTAAACTAAGCTCTTTAAGATTTTTATTTCCTATAAATTTAATCCCATACATCTCGTGAAGGTCTCTCTCCATAATCTCTGCTTGTTTAAAAATGTGAGAAATTGTATTAAAAGAGGATTCTCTCCCAATAAGAGTTTGAATAAGCATTGTATGTTTTCTATCTCTTGTTGTTAACATATAACTTAATGCAAAGTGATTATCTTCTATCCAATCTGTACAAGTTATAGCATTAAGAGTTACATAAGAGTAATTTAAAGATAGAAAATTTATAAGTTCAAATAGTTTCTCTTTTTTTATAATAACTTTAGATAAGTCATTTCGTTTTATTTCAATCTCAGGGGTAGCAAACTGATTTTTTATCTTGCTATACATAATAATCTTGCCTTATATAAATAATATTAATAGTAGTATAGTATTATTCACCTAAAATATCTCTATAATTAATATTTTTTATTACTACTCTTAATTAAATCTTTTTCAGTTAGATTATCTATAAGTTGATTTAAATGTCTGATAGAAAATAGTTTTACATTATCATCTTTCTCTTTTTTTAACTCTGATGAGAATTTATTTTTAGAGAAGATAACATAACTCTCTACCTTATCAAGTTCGGCCTCTTTACATAAAGATTTTAATCGTGTAAGTTCTGATTTATTAACTTTAGATTTTCCATATTTACATATACCTGCAAGAGTTGCCCCAGATTTACGCTTTGCTAAAATATCTATTGAAACATTTTTATCATAATATGAACCGATACTGACAATAGGGTCACCCTCAAAGAGTTCTTTAAAATTTATCTTTATAAGTTCTTTTACCAATTGTGTATATATCAGTGTTGTAAATTCATCTTTTATAGCAATCCAACGCTCTTTAAACTCACTATAATCCCCAACTTTGATATTTTTATAAGTAGGTGATACCATCGCAAACCAAAAACGCATAAAAGGTGTAACAAAAAGCAATTTATCCGAGATACCATCTTTCTCATTCACAGGTTTCTCTATTGATTTATCAAAAACTAAAAAACCATCTTTTATCAAAAAATCTATAACCTCTTCACCATTATCTCTACCTATATTTATCTTCTTAAAAGCAGAGTGTTCGCGTCTATCACCTTTAGCTAAAGCAGTTAACATTGCGTGATGTGTAGATTTAGAGTGTGTGATTTTAGTAATATCACCGTGAATATATCTATAATTTTTAAGTATCTTAGTCTCAATAAGTTCATCAAGTGGTATAGAGACATCTACCCACCAACCCATACCACCAAATACAGAAAAATACTCAACAGCTTTTTCAATATCTGTGATTTTATTTTGATAACAAAAAGAACGAAATTGTGAAAGTAGTGAAGGGTGAGAAGATGAGTCTTTAGACATAATATATACCTTGAAATAATTTATATATTATATCTTAATAAAATTAGTATTCTCTATTTTTAAAAACTTAAGCCCCTTTAAATCGGGTCATATTGTAATAGATGAAACGATTAGATATTCAAGACCGAATGTTGTTTCAATCCCCTTTAAATCGGGTCATATTGTAATAATAGAGATAGACGGTAGAGTAGAATTAAATGGTGTTTCAATCCCCTTTAAATCGGGTCATATTGTAATGATGTTAGTTTATTAGAAACAGTTGAAGATGCTGTGTTTCAATCCCCTTTAAATCGGGTCATATTGTAATAGTAACAACCACCGATTTTACGGAGGTTATTAAGCTTATGCGAAACTTAGCCTTAAAAAACAGTGAAATATTAAAAATCATATCCCTTTTAACGCCCTGAAATAGGGGATTAAATGAAATTGGTAAAAATTTTATTATCTTAATCTAAACTTAGCCATTAAAAACTTCTAAGTTTTGATAAAATCATTATAACTAAATTATCTTTAGTTTTAAACTATAATTCCATCTTCCATATATATTTACTTCCAAAAAAAATTTTAGAATGGTATAATTATAATACTTTTAAATAGTAGGATAAAATAATATGCAAAAGCTGAATGGACTAACATTAAAGCAAAGAGAAGAACTTTTTAGACAACTTCGTATTTCAATTACTCATCACTCAAATGCAATAGAAGGGACAACTCTATCCTTTGGGGAAACAAAAGAGTTACTTGAACACGGAAATACTGCTGAAGAAAAACCACTACACGAACAACTTGTTATATTAGGCTTTGCAAAAGCGTATGATGTAATAGTTCGTGAAGCTACAAATAAAGAAAATATTATTGATAGTAGTTTTATAAAAGATATACATACTATTATGTTTGAAGATGCTCTACATGTAGTACCACAATTTATTTCTAAACCTATTGGAGCATATAGACTAGATGAGCGATATATCAAAGGTGTAGATATAAAACTATCAGCACCTAATAAAATATCAAATGATATTGAAAATCTACTTTATCGATTTAATAGCAACGATATGAGCTTAGTAGATATTGCAGAATTTCATATTCTATTTGAAAGAGTACATCCATTTTCCGATGGTAACGGAAGAGTAGGAAGATTAATAATGGCCTTTCAAGCTATACAAAATAATATAGTTCCACCTCTTATTCAGAATGAACATAGAAGTGAATACTTAAAAGCGATTAATGATAAAAATGAACTTTTAAAGTTTATAGATGATAGTATTCAGAATAGTATCGACTTACTAGATTAGGAAATAAGATAATTCAAGTTTTAAACTATAATTCCATCTTCCATATATATTAATCTACTCTCAAAATTTAGATTTTCAAATAGGGAGTCATGCGTTGCTACTATTATTGTTTTGTTTTCAAGACTTAATTGATGCAATATCTCTATAAATTTAAGAGAATTCTCTTTATCTAGGTTTGCTGTTGGTTCATCGCATATTATTATATTAGGTTCTCTAACTAATGCTCTAGCTATTGCACATCTCTGTTTCTCTCCACCTGATAACTCTCTTATACTCTGAAAAGCTTTATGCTCTATATGTGCCTTTTTCATAGCACTATTAACCATCTCTTTAGCCTCTAAAATATCTATACCTAATGGAATTAATGGGGCTAATATATTATCTTCTACTGTTAAAGACTCTAAAAGATTAAAGTGTTGAAATATAAAACCTATCTCTTTAGAACGATATAACGATGAATGATAATCTGGTAGTTTACTAACTAACTCTCCATTAACACTAACCATTCCACTACTTGGTCTATCAAGTGAAGCTATAATAGATAGAAGTGTTGACTTACCACTTCCACTAACACCACTTAATATAATAGTCTCTCCTTGCTTTATCTCTAAATTGATATTTTTTAAAGCCTTAAACTCTTGTGGAGTATTTTCATTAAATATTTTGTATATAGACTTAAGAGTTATCATAACATTGCCTCTTTTGGAGATGTAACAGCTACTCGCCATACAGGTATGAGAACTGAAGCTAAAAATGGAACTGCATAAAAAATAAGTATTGAGGAGAGAGTTCCAAACTCTATTGTTGGTATAAAAGATAGATTATTTTCTAAATTTCCTCCACCTAAAAATATATCTTTTATTATTGGAGCATTAAATATAAAAACATATATATAAGCTAAAATGACCCCTAAAATAAACGATATTATAATAAGTAGCAATGTTTCATAAAATTTTAATTTTAATATATCTTTTATACTCCAGCCTAAAGCTCTAAGAATACCTATATCTTTTTTCTCTGATGATAATACCATTGAGTATCTATGATATAAAATAAGCATAAAAGTAATAATAGTAACTAAATATAATATTATAAAAAAGCCACCTTTGTAATTATATAAAGATGTATAAGATTTTGAGATTTCATCTTTATTCATAACTCGTACATTATAAAATAGAAGATGTATTTTAGTTATAATAGTATCCCATTCAGAGTTATTTATCACATTAAACGATATATCTGTTACCTCATTATCTTTCATTCCAAATATCTCTTTAGCTAAATCAATAGGCATAATTATCATATCATTTGAGATTAGATTTGCCTCTTTGGGGATAGTTTTATATATGTTAATATCTTTAAACTCTCCATTTGGCATTTTAAATGAAAATTTATCTCTATAAAATCGGTTATTCATAAACCTCTTAACACCATCTCCAACTATCATATTATCAGATGCAAAGAACTCTTTTAAATTAATATCATCTATAATTTTCTTTAAGTTTTTCTGGTTGACCTCATCAAAAAAATCTACACCAATAATTAAGAAACTTTTACCCTTCGGTTCAAATAGGTATCTACCATATACTCTTGGCATAATTTGAGAAATTCCATCTATTTTAGATATATCATCTATCCATTCAATAGGAGTATTAACAACATTAGCCCCTTGGAGTTTAGATAATATAAAATCTGGTTGAGTTTTAAGTGTTGAAGTTATACTATTTTGAATAGATGAAGATAAAAAGAGAACACTACTTAATAAAAATATAATTACTACGGATATAAATACTATTCCAATATGTTTACTTCTCTCTTTAAATAGAAGCAGTGTTAAAAAATGTAAAAATATATTACTTCTCTTCATAAATAAAATCCATTCTATTAATTATTTCCATATTTGGATAATATCTATTTATCTCTACTTCAGTAGAAAATAGTCTAGGTTCAAAATATAGAGTGCTAAATGAGGGAGAGTGTATTTTAGTAATAGAGGATATGCTAATAATATCTCTATTATTCAAATTATTGGTAAGATAATTGATAACTACAAATAATATACTAATAGATAAGAAGATTATTAAGATATAAAACTCTTTAATCATTTACTCTCCATCTAAATTCATTATTAAACTATCTGTAATTTCACTAAATTTTAATATCTTTTCTCCATTGTGGTCTTTCATAAAGGTATCTGCTGATTTTTTATCCTTAAATGAGATAAACTCTCTTCCCATTGGCCCAAAAACATTAGAATTATATACATAAAAGGCATCTTTTGCAGGTATAGGCTCTAGTGTATAGTAATCACTTACTAACATCTTCTCTATTTTTGCTCTATCATATTTAAAATTTCCATCAAAAATATAATATTTCATCATATCTTTTACCCCATCAAAATAGTAATCTTTTCCAGATATAACCATTTTTGTACTCCATTTAGGATATTTATAAACAAACATACCACATACAGAACATTTAGCATCTTTAGGTACAGATATATATAATTTATCATCTGTTGATTTTGATACTTTGTTATTCAGATAATAATTAACAGCATCTAACTTTCTACTGGATAACTTAGGACATACAATTTTATCTTTATTTTTACTACAAAGAGCATTAACTATCTTCTCTCCCTTTTTATATAAAGATATATCATTATTAGAAGATAAGATACTAATAATGATAAATAGAGATATTAAAATTTTCATCTATTTTTTAAAATCATCTTGTGCTTTTTTAACAGCTTCATCAAAGTTCATAACTTTCCCACCACTATTTTTTGCAAACTCTTTAGCATCTTTTTCTAAAGCAAAAGCATATTTACTAACTTTAGACATTGTCCCTTTTTTAGAGCTACCAACCACATAGAAAGCATCTTTAGCATTAATAAATTTTAGAGATTTAACATCAACAACTTTAATATCTTCTACTTTTAAGCCTCTGTTCATATCTCCAACAAGACAATGAATAGAACAATACTGTTTTACTTTACCATCAACTTTAGCTGAATGATTTGTTTTATAAAACTTTGGTAAATTCATACCACACGATGGACAAGATAACTTTGCATCTCCATTTTGAAGAATAATAGCTTTATCCACAGAAACACTTTGAAATCTATCTTTCATCATTTTTGGTTTCTCTCCACCACTCATAGCAGAACCACATTTACCCTCACCACACTTCATTTGAGCATTTACAACTGTGGATAATCCACTCATAACTAATATTAATAATAGAACTTTTTTCATATCTTGCCTTATATTTTAGATAATATATTATAATTAAAAAGTGTTAAATTTATGTTAATAAAATAGATACATACATCGTTTTAAGATAAAAATACTAGAATATATTTAAAAGTCAAAAAGAAAAATTAATGAATGATATTTTAATCAGTAATCAAGTTATAATATATCTATTGAGTGAGATAATTTTATATTCCCTTTTATTAATATCTTTTTTATCAACTCCATATATACTTAAAAATTGGGATTTTAATAGTTTCACTTCAAAACAATTTTATTTAGAGAACCGTTCATATCTGATTATTACGATTATATCTTTTACAATAATTCTTAAAATTCTACTTCTTCCATATTTTGTATATACTATTGATGAGTTATCAAATATTATAACAGGTGCTATGTGTGGGGCAGGAGTTATTAAATCAAATATTTATGGAAATCCTCTTCTTGGTTTAAAGATAATAATACTATTTTTAAGTGGATTTTGGGTTACTATAAATAGTTTAGATTTAAAGGCAAAGAATTATCCATATATGACTCTAAAATTATGGTTCTTTATATCTATTTTTATACTTCTTACTCTTGAGATATATTTAGATATAGCCTATTTTACAAATATAGAGAGTTCTAAACCTGTAACTTGTTGCTCTGTAATATTTCAAGCAAAAAATTATCTTCCTTTTGGGTTAGATATTACTAAACTTATAGTTCTCTTTTATCTCTTATATTTTTTAATACTTCTTTTTACTATTTCAAAGAGATATATATTATCTATATTTGCTAATATTCTATTTTTACCCATAGCTTACTATTCCGTAATTTATTTCTTTGGAACATATATTTATGAACTTCCCACACATAAATGTCCATTCTGTATGCTTCAAAGCTCATATTATTTTGTAGGTTATCTAGTTTGGGGGCTTCTGCTGTTTGGAGTATTTAAAAGTATTGATTACTCACTAAGAAAAATTCTATTTAAAGAGAATATAGATAAAAACATATCAACTATTTTATTAACTCTATTTATATTATTATGCAGTGGATATGTAGTTAACTATTATTTTAAAACAGGAGTATTTTTATGAAAAAATTTTTAATTTCACTTTTAAGTGTTGTTATTGGTGGTGCTGTCGTAATGTTGATTTTTATATCATTAGCCACAGAAGAGGGAGCTAAGTATGTTTATAAAGGGAATAGTGATAAAAAACCAATAATTATTAAACCAAAAGAGTATCAATGTTCAGAGTGTAATATGTATATTGATAATATGAAATATTTAGCTGAAATTATAAGAGAAGATGGTGTAACATATTTCTTTGATGATATTGGGTGTGTAGTTCTTTGGTTAAAAAATAATTCTTCTTCAAATATGATAGTTATAACTAAAACAATGGACACTAATATATGGATAGACCCTAAGAAAGCATGGTATAGTAAAATAGATAATGAACCTATGGGTTATGGATTTGTATCATATCAAAATAAAAAAGATGGATTTATATCTTATGATGAGATGAAACTTTTAATGTTACAAGGCAAGACACTTCACGACCCATTTGTAAGAAAGTCTCTTTTAGGAAAATAATCTTATAATACTAAAAATTTTTCATTGGAGAGAGATATGAATATTTCTAATATAGGACATGGTGAAAATCCAGATGCCGTTAAAGCAATTATTGAAGTTCCATTAAATTCAAATATTAAATATGAGATAGATAAAGATTCGGGAGCTGTTGAAGTTGATAGAATTTTATACTCTTCTATGCATTATCCTGCAAATTATGGATTTGTAGCTAATACTTTATCAGATGATGGTGACCCTGCTGATATTCTTGTATTATGTGATTATCCACTTCAAGCAGGTTCATTTATTAAATGTAGATTAGTTGGTGTTTTAATGACAGAAGATGAGAGTGGTGGAGATGAGAAGCTATTAGCAGTTCCAACAACAAAAATTGACCCAACATATAAAGATATTAATGATTTAGGAGATGTTCCTAGCCATACACTTGATAGAATTAAAAACTTCTTTGAAACATATAAGATGTTAGAGCCTAATAAATGGGTTAAAGTATCTGGATTTAAAGATAAAGCAGAAGCTACTAAAATTTTAGAAAAAGCTATTCAAAACTACAAATAATTTATATGATTCTCTTCTCAAAATTAATTGAGATGAGAATTAAAATCAACGATAAAACAAGCTCCATCATTTTTATTAACTACGGATATATCAGCTCCATGTTTATGTGCAATTTGCATACTCATAAATAGTCCAATACCTGTTCCTTTACCTTCGGCTTTGGTTGTAACATTTGCTTTAAATATATCACCTATAACTTTGGTTGGAATTCCTCCAGCATTATCTTGTATCTCTAATATTTTGATATTATCTTTATTAATAAGAGAGAATGAAATAACTCTATTTTCTATCTCATTTTCATTAAAAGCATCTTTGGCATTATTAATTATATTTAAGATGAGGTGTTTAAACTCATTTTTAAATCCAAAAAGTTTTATAGAGTCTTGTTGTAAAATTTCTACTGTAATAGAATTTTTCATAAATTCATCTTTTGTTAAAAACATAACAGAATTAATAACATCTATAAGTTCAAAGTCTTCTTGAATTTTACAAGGACGAAAGAAATTTCTGAATTCATCTAGTGTTGATAACATATGAGAAATCTGTAATTGTATATTATCTTTAAATTCGTTTATATATTTTTGGTCTACATCTCCATCTTGAAAATCACTTTTTATAATTTCACTATACATACTTAATGCATTGAGAGGTTGCTTCCATTGATGAGCTACAGCGTCCATCATTCCACCCATTGCAGCCATTTTAGACTGTTGCTCTAATAGTTTCTCATTTATTAATCTCTTTTTAATTTCATCTGCTTCTCGTTCCTTTGATAAGAAAAGGTCATCAGTTCTCATATTTAGGTTATGAACTAATAGACCTATCTCTCCTTTATCTGTACACTCTAATAATATAGGATGTATAGAACTTGTAAGACGATGTGAATTTAGTTGTTGATTAATATATGCAATAGGTCTAATAAATAGTTTGTAAAGTAATAAGTATCCTATTAATGCAGCAAATATAGCTAAATATATAGATGTTTGTATAATTTGATTATAAATTTTATTGCTCTCATTTAAAACTTGTTTTTTTGGAATACCTATAATAACTTTCCAATGAGTTAATGGAAAATAGAATACAGCCATAACACTACTATCTTTTAAAATTGGGTCATTTTCTATAAAAAATATCTCTCTTCTAATATCTTCTTTAGTAGCTTTGTGGTTTCGATGAATTATTTCGGCTATTCTTAAACTCTCCTCTTCAGAGATTTGTGGACTACTTTTAAATAGTCTTTGAGATATAGTTCTATTAAAATCTTGCATATAATTACACTGATTGATAATTGGTTGCAACTCTTCAAATCCATCAACCAATTCATTACAATTTTGAGTAAATTTTTTAGTATTATTTAGATATTTATCTAGTAGAGTAGATTTTAAAATTAGAGTTCCCTCTCTATCTAACATCATTAAATATCTATTATCATATTTAAAATCCCCAAAAATTTTAGAACTGGTATCTTTTACCTTTATATCTAAAGTAGCTACACCTAAAAAGATATTATTTTTATATATTGGAGATACAACTGTTATCATTTTTACATTAGTTACAGAGTCTGTATATACTTTTGTCCAATATATCTCACCTCGTTTTAACTCTTTTCCTACAACATAAAATTCATCTGCTGTATATATAGGATTACTACTTTCAATATAATCTTCAATTAAATTAAATTTATAACTACTCTCTCTATTAAAAAAACAGTTATAATATTTTGTCTTATTATCATAGATGTATGAGTCAAGCCATATTCCACCACTTGTTATTAAATTACTATTATTTGCTTTGAGGATATTTTTAATAGTCTCTTTATTAATACTAGACCTATTCTCCCCTACTGATGCAAGTGCTAAAACTATCTCTTCTAATCTATATTTAGTATTTTGTAAATTATTTAGTATTTTAATAGTAGCTAAGTTTACCTCTTTAGATGCATTTTCAACTAAAGCATCTTGTTTTAGCATAGTTAATACACTAAACATAGTTACTATAAATACAATACTAATAATCATAAAAAAACCAATGAGTTTAAACTTAATACTATGGTACCATTTCATTTACTATAACCTTTTTTAATATATTTAATTATTTTTTAGATGTTACTATTGAATAACTTATATCTTTTATCTCTTTATGATTTTTAATAAATTTATTAATATCACTTAATTTAAGAGCTTCAATCTTCTTGAGTTGTGTTTGAGTATACCCTAAAGGTTGTTTATTATAATACTCTTTAAAACTTCTACTTACTCTTTGATTCAGAGTCTCATTTCTAAGAGGTTCACTACCTAGTAAAAATTCTTTGGTTGCATCTAACTCTTTTTGAGTAATTCCATTTTTTACAAACTCATCTACAATTTCAGAAACAAGCTCTTTTGCCTCTTTTTCATTTTCTAATTTTGTTTGTAGATAACCTGTAAAATAACTACTTGTATGACTATATGTAAAATTTCCATAAGCACTATATGCTAATCCTCTTTTTACTCTAATCTCTTCCATTAATCTACTTCCAAATCCACTTCCACCTAATATAAATCCAGCTACTTTTGCAATATACTGTTTAGGGTCATTATATTTTAGATTAAATGGTGAACCAAAATATATATAAGCTTGTTCTGTATCTTCTTTAAAAGTCGTAGTTACTTTCTTATCTGTAACTTTGATAAATTTATGCTCTTTCACCTTAACTTTTGGTAATATAGAAAGAGTTTCTTTTACCATTTTCTTGACCTCATCAATGGTTATATCCCCACCAACTACTATTATAGCATTATTTATTCCTAGATAGGTATTAATATGATTTTTTATATCTTCTATTGATATAGACTTCACACTATCAATTGTTCCAACTCTTGGTCTATCCATATCTGTATCTTTAAATAGAGTCTTTTTTAACCCCAAAGATGCAATATAATCAAAGTCACTCTTTTTTTGAATAAGTGAACCTATCTGTTGTTTTTTAATATGCTCTAGTGTATCTTCTGTATAATTTGGGTCTTTTAATAAAGATTTTAGAAGTTTTAATCCTTTTGGGAACTGCTCTTTCAGAGAACTTAACTCAATTGCCATAGTCTCTATTCCTGCAGATACACCCAAAGATATAGCACTATTCTCTAATTTTGTTGCAAATTTAACACTTCCATCTTTTTTTGTACCTTCATCTAATAGTTTAGCACTTAAATTTGCTAATCCTGCCTTTGAGTCATATAGCGAACCACTATTTGTAAATACTATTCGCATAGATATAATAGGTAAATATGTACTCTCTTCAAAAATAATTGGTACTTCAATACCTTTTACTAAAATTTTTTCTACCTCTTTACTCATTGCTAATCCTTGTATTAATATTAATAAGATTATTATCTTTTTCATTATCTCTCTTTTATTTTATAATGCTCTTGTAATAGATAAGAGTCTTTTTCCTAATGAGCTATATAGATGTTCTTTTTTCCATATATCTCTCTTCTCTTTATGCTCTTTAGCTTTTTCGGTATTATTCTCTATCTCTATAATTATCTTCTGTATACTCTCTGCCATTATTTTAGGAGTTGTACCAGAAAGTTTATAACTAGCATCTTCAACATCTTCAAAAATTCCTAAAGGTGTAACTGCAACAGGTTTTCCACTTGCCAATCCATATCTAACTGATGCACTAGATGACTCTCCAGTCTCTTGATATGGGAATATTATTAAATCACTACTATTCAAATGCTCTAAAGAGTCATTATCACTTAAAAAGTCTGTAATTAACTCAATATTCTCCTCTAAATTCAACTCTTTTATTTTACTCTTTGCTAATTTTATTAACTCTTCTGATTGAGGTACAGGATAGGCAGAATTTACCATTTTTAACTTTATTGGTATAGATTTTTTAATAATAGATATAGTCTCTATTAACTCTAATAACCCTTTATGAGGTAAAAAGAAACCATACGAGGCAAGTGTAAATATTTTATTTTGTTCTTTTTTAATTGATGAGTTCCAATCTACTATTCCGTGTGGGAAAATTGCAACATTATCAATTAATCCATAACTCTTTAATCTATTTAAATCACTAATACTATGAACTAAAATTCTATCAACTTTAGCAAAAATAGGAGCTAAAAATTCTAATTTTTTATGTGGAGTTATCTCTGCATCAGTGGTTGAGTGCATCATTATAATTATAGTTCGACCATCTTTTATCTGTTTCTCTAAGAACTTATAAAAATTGTTGAAATCAAAGAAACTATAATTAAATTGAATAATAAGAACTTCATTATCTCTTTGGTCTATATTTCTCTCTAAATCTTTGAGACTATTTCCATCTCCTGCACTCCAGCATCTATAAACTCTATCCCCATCTTTTTCTATGGTATTCTCTACTTTATGTGCAAATATGTCAATATCTGTATCTATTGAATTTATAAGATGCTCTGAATATGAGGCTATACCACATTTATTATTCCAACTTGTAATCCAACCAATAGATGGTACTCTATCTCTATATTCTAATTTTAACGATAATGATGCATCTACTAATTTTTGTGCTACTACTTCCCAAGAGAACTCTTTTAATAATATCTCTCTAGCTCTATTAGATTTAATAGCTCTCTCTTCAGGAGTTAAAGCGTAGACCTCTCTCATTAGTTGAGCTAAATGCAATTGTGATGGTTCTGCCCATACAGAGTTAGATATATTAAAATGTGTTTTAGCTTTAGTAAATTCATAATCTATAAGCCAAGCTGTATCATTATTACAAAAATCTAATTGACCACCCCAAGCAGTAGTTATTACAGCCAATCCAGACAACATCGCTTCTGCAAATGGTAATCCAAAGCCTTCTGCTCTACTAGCTCCAACTAATACATCAGATTGAATATATATAGATTTCAGTTGCTCTTGAGTTAAATCCTCTTTTATAATAATAACATCGGGAAAGTTATCTCTATCTTTTTTTATATCTTCTAACCATTTATCTATCTCATTATGTGGGTTTTCAAAAGTTTTAATAATTAGAGTAACATCATCATCACTAGTAAACTCATCTCCATAAGCTTTTAATAAAATATCAGCACCTTTTCGTGGAAAGCAAGATGATACATGTAAAAATTTAAATGATTTAGCATCTATAATATAATCTCTATCCTCTTGAACTCTTTCCCAATGGTCAACTCCACATCCAGAGGTTAACATAGGTGTTCTGACTCCATTATCTATTAAAATCTTCTGAATATGTGTAGATAAACAAGTTAGAGAAGATAAACAGTTATTGTAATTTTCTACCCACTCTTGAGGAAATCCTGACTCTTCCCACGCATAATGGTGAAGCATATTTGTCGGAGAGTTCATATCACATACTCTTGGAGGATATAAATTACGACTTGTTACATCTACATTTTCTTGAGGCATTTTAAAACTATTTTGATGAAGCTTATCTATAATTAGATTTACTTTTAAAAAATTTTGATTTGGCTCAAAATCTCCACCACCTTCTGTTGAATGCAGAGCAACGCTATGACCTAATTTATCTAAAGCTAAAGCAGTTTCCCTATTTAATAGAGCTAAACTATAACTACTATCAAAAGGTCCTTCTACTCTCCATTTAAACTTTTTATCTATATCTCTATTGTAAAAATTTATTACATCTTCATTTTTCTCTATTGCTATTGCAGTTTTTGCTAAATTTTCTTGACTCTTTCCTAAACTATCTGTATCTTCTAAAATTGCATTAATTAAATCAGAATTAGTTGAGAGGGTCTCTTTTTTTACAGAGTTATTTTGATTAAAGTTCTCTATTGCTTCTATGGCTCGAATAGCTGTCTTATCCCAACTAAACTCTTTTGCTTGAATTAATGAGTGTTTTTCTAACTCTTTATGAAACTCTTTATCTATCATTACTTTTCTAATTTTCTCTGATATATCTAAAATAGAAAATGGATTAAATAGCGCATCTTCTCGATTTATCACCTCTGGAATACTACTATTATTAGAACCTATAACAGCAGTTCCACAACTCATAGCTTCTAATACAGGTAGACCAAACCCTTCGTGATGAGATGGAAATACAAGTAGATAACTATCTCTATATAATCCGATTAAATCTTTATCTGATACAAATCCAGTTAAAATAACCTCATCAGCTCCTAATTCAGATTTATCGATTAAATTTTGTAAAGTTTTTCTCTGATTATCTCTTAATCCACAAACTAAAACTAATTGATATTGAAGTCTAATTTCAGATTGAATAAATGAAAAGGCTTCGATTAATCCTTCAAAGTTTTTTCTCTCTTCATAAGCACTAGTATGCATTAAAAATGGACGAGTTATTCCATATATCTCTTTTACATTATCTGTTCCATTTGTGGGAATGAATGATGGGTCTGTTGCTGTTGAGATATTAATTACTCTACTCTCATCAAAATCTAAATACTCTAAAGCTTCATCTCTTGCTGAACTAGATATAGATAGAAGTAAATCGGCTCTCTTTAAAGACTCTATTCTTCTTCTATACCATCTATTGGTTAACTCATCACCTAAAAATTTTATAGGATTAATAAGTGGGATGAGGTCATAAAATATAACAGCAGTTGGTACATTTTTTGTATATCTTTTTATAGAATTTACAGAGTTATCTCCCGTACCTTCAAATAGTGAACTAATAAGAAAAAAATCTGGATTTATATGTTCTACAAAATGCTCTAACATCAATTCAGAAGTTTTTTTATTCCACTCATTTTCTATATTTAACTCATTATTGGGAGAGACCCCATAAAATGGTATAAAGTTCTCTTCTGGAATTATAGATGAAAACTCTTTTTTGAATGCTTTAGCTTGTAGAGGAAATAGCATATTTAAAATAATTAATATTTGATGCTCTTTTTTATTTCTAACTATACCTTTTATTAACTCTCGTGTATATCTTCCAATTCCCCTATTTCTACTTAAACTAAGAGTTCCTTGAGGGTCTATTAAAATTTTCATAATTCTGATTATTCCTTTTATGAATTTATTTTATATTCTAGTGTTGGAGCTATCCACGAAGTTCCTATAAACTCATTTTTATTTGGATTAGCAACTTGAAATATTAAAGCATTATCTCTCCACTCGTAATTATCAGTAATGTGAGATTCTCCAGAGTGAATAGCTACTGTAATTGAGTATGAGCCAACTCCAATATTTGCATCAAAATTAAATATATATTCTATCTCTGTATCTTTTTTTAAATCTTTAATAGGTTGTTTTAAAAAGTGTGTATTTGTTCCAAAAATAGATTGACCTAACCTATCTTTAATCATATATCCTAAAACTAATTCTGATATATCTTGATTTATATATACTTTAACTTTGATTTTTACACTATCTCCAACACTAATATATTCAACTTCTTGATTATTATCATCTAATAATTTGACCTCTACAATATTAGCTTCACCTGTTCCAGATATAGTCTCTATTTTCCCATTTTCTGAGCTTTTCTGTTCTACTTTTGAGTTCTCTTTTTGAGCAATAATAGCATTATAAAAGTCCATAACCTCTTCAGGATTTCCATCTTTAATAACAGAACCACTCTCTAATAATATAGCCCTATTGCATATAGCTTGAATAGCATTTTTATCATGAGATACTAAAAGAAGAGTTGTTCCCTCATTTTGAAATTTTTTAATACGGTTAAAACTTTTATGTTGAAAATAAGAGTCACCAACAGATAACGCCTCATCAATTATTAAAATATCAGGACGATAAGCAGTAGCAACTCCAAAAGCAACTCGCATACCCATACCACTAGAGTATGTTCTAACAGGTTGTTCAAAATAGTCTCCAATCTCTGCAAAATCCTCTATTTCATCTATTACTGCATCAATTTGAGAACGAGTAAAGCCCATAAGTCCAGAAGAGTGATAAACATTCTCTCTACCTGTTAAATCAGGATGAAACCCCATTCCTAACTCTAAAATAGCAGAGATTCTACCATTTACTATTATCGTTCCTTTTGATGGTTTAAGTGTTTGAGTAATTATTTTTAGAAGTGTACTTTTACCTGCTCCATTTTGCCCAACAATTCCAATAGCTTCACCTGCTGATATTGAGAAATTTATATTTTTTAAAATAATATGTTCATCTTTTGGTTCAAAATTAAATCCAAACCAATTTAGAATTCTTTTCCACTCATTGCTGTAATCTAAAAAAGATTTACTAACATTTTTAACTTCTAATATACTCATAATAAATCTGCCATCTCTTTATTTGATTTTTGATATAAAAATAGGGATAATATTAAAGTTAATATAGCTAAAATAGATGGATATATTAATATCTCTAAATTTGGCATTTTATTATATACTAAGACAGAGTGATACCCCTCGATAATTCCACTCATTGGATTTAACATAAGAATACTTCTGTACTCTTCAGGTATCATAGATTTTGAATATACAATAGGAGTTAACCAGAACCAAAATTGAAATATTATTGTCATAATTTGTCCAATATCTCTAATAAATACATTTAAAATTCCAAGAGTTAACCCAATACCAATTGCTAAAATAATGGTAATTAATATTAGAATTGGTATCCATAATATTACACTAGATGTGAAATGCCCTAAAAATCCGAATACAAAAATCATTGCAAGAAATAAGAATATAAAGTTTGTTAATGAACTACCTATAACAATAAGTGGGAGAGTTAGTTTTGGAAATGACATTTTTTGAATAAGATTTCCATTATCAATAAATACATTTAGCGAACGACTACTAATATCTATAAATAAATTCCATGCCACCATTCCTGCCATTAAATATATTGCATAAGCATATTGGCTATCAATTCCTGATAATTTAGCTTTTAGAACAGCAGATAGAACTAAAGCATATATAAGAACTTGTGCTAAAGGGTGAAAAATCATCCAAAGTCCACCGAATTTACTTCTTGCAAACTTTGATTGAAATTCGGTTTTTATAGAAGAGATAATAAAATATCTATAAGCCCATATAGATGTTAAAGTATATCTCATTTATACTCTTTTGAAATCATCTTCTAATCTAACGATATCATCTTCACCGAGATAATCACCAACTTGTGCCTCTATTAATACAACATCAATTTTTCCAGGGTTCTCTAATCTATGAATCTCTCCCATTGGTATATATGTTGACTCATTTGCTTTTACTAAAGTCTCTTTATCTCCAACTGTAATTAATGCTGTACCACTTACAATAATCCAATGCTCACTTCGATGATAATGTTTCTGTAATGAAAGTCTTTTACTCGGTTTTACAACTATTCTTTTTATTTTATAGTGTTCACTCTCTTCTAATACAGTATAAGTTCCCCAAGGTCTATGAGCTGTTAGATGAATATGATGAAGCTCACTCTCTCTACCTTTTAACTCTTGAACTATATCTTTTATCTTTTGAGAGCTTCCCTTCTTGCTAACTAAAAGTGCATCAGGAGTATCAACAATAATTAAATCATCTACATCAGCTAAAGTTATCATTCGATTACTTGTATGTACAAAATTTTCTTTAGAGTTCATTGCAATTAGATTATCATCTATGGAGTTACCATTTTCATCTTTTTCGTACTCCTCTGAAAGGGCATCAAAGCTTCCAAGGTCACTCCAACCAATATTACTAGAAACCACTTTCACTTTATCACTTTTTTCCATAACAGCATAATCTATACTATCTTCAGGAATATTTGCCATATCTTCGTGAAGAACTCTAATCATATCTTCATCATTTGCATTCATATATGCATGTTTACTACTATTATATATCTCTGGAGAATATTTCTCTAACTCTTCTAAAAATACTCCTGCTTTAAATGTAAACATACCACTATTCCAGTAATAATTACCTGCTTCTACATACTCTTTGGCTGTATCTTCATCAGGTTTCTCTTTAAATGCTTTAACATCTTCACCATCAGATTCAATATATCCAAATCCTGTCTCTGGAAACTCTGGTTTAATTCCAAAAGTCACAAGAGTGTCATCTTTAGCTAACTCTACTGCTCTTGATATAACTTTATCATAAGCTACTTCATCTTTTATTAAGTGGTCAGATGGTGTTACTAATACAATCTCATCTTTATCTAGTGCAAAACAGGCTAAAGCAATTGCAGGTGCTGTATTTCTACCTACGGGTTCTAATAAAAATTTACTATCTTGATGCTCTTTATCAATTGCAAGTTCACCCATCTGGTCTGAAGCCAAGAAGTACTGTTCAGCATTTGAGACAATTAAAAAATTATTACATTCTGATTGATTTCTCTCTACTGTTAACTGAAAAAGTGACTTATTATTAAAAAGTTTAATAAATTGTTTTGGCATTAATGCTCTACTTATTGGCCAAAGTCTAGTTCCACTACCACCACATAATATAATATTTGTCATATAAAGCTCTTTAGTATAAATTTTAATATGAAGTATAGCCAAATATTATTAATTCTAATGATAATATAAGCTAAGTTGATATACTATAAATATAGTAAATTAAAAAAAGGAGTTAGTTATGAAAATTAAAGTTTTATTTTTATTACTACTAATTACATTAGGATTAAATGCTACTGTATCAACCAGAGATAATGTTACAAAATTATATGTAGCAACATTTGACAGAGCTCCAGATAGTGCTGGATTAGACTATTGGGTAAATACAAAAAAACCTTTAGAGGATATAGCGAGTAGTTTTTTTGACCAAGAAGAGACTAAATTATTATATGGAGAGGTTACAGATTTAGATAATTTTATTGTAGCAATATATAATAACTTATTTAAAAGAGAACCTAAAATTGATGGTCAAGAGTATTGGAAAAAAGAGTTGGCTAGTGGTAAAATCGCCTCTTCAGTATTTATCTTAGCTGTTATAAATGGAGCTAAAGATAATGATAAGGTTATATTAGAGAATAAAGCCGAAGTTGGGTTAGCATTTGCCAATAAAGGGTTATCTGATACTACTGAAGCTAAAGATATTATGCGTAATATAGATGGAACAGAAGAGAGTAAAGTAGAGGCTTTGAATAAATTTGGACTAGGAGAGACAACAAAGGAAGAGGTTAAGTCTAAAGAAGATAATACAACAAAAGAAGAGACCAAACCTAAAGAGACTCTATCTGCTGATATAACAGATGTTGTAAATAGACATAATGAGATTAGAGCAGAAGTATTTACAGATGCTCCGATAAGTTGGAGTGATGAAATTGCAAAATCGGCACAAGCCTATGCAGATATTTTAGGTGCTGAAGGTGTAATGAAGCATGATGCTAATAATAAAATATATGGTGAGAACTTAGCAATATCTACTTCTACTTTGAGTTATACACAAGCTACTAATATGTGGTATGATGAAAAGAAAGATTATACTTATGGTGATGGCTTTAAAAGCGAAACAGGACATTATACTCAAATTATTTGGAAAAAAAGTACAAGTATAGGTTGTGGAAGTTCTATATTAAAACAAGGTAAATGGAAAGGTGGAACTATTGTAGTTTGCCGTTATAGTCCAAGAGGAAATTATAATGGAGAAAATCCTTATTAATTATTATAGGCAATCTTTTTTGGTTGCCTACTTATGAAACCTATTCACCAATTAAATCACTACATAGATTAAATCTATTATGAGTCATTAAGTGTACTTTAGGGTGTAAATTCATAACCTCATCAAAAAGTCTTTTAGATAATGCAAATCCAACTTCTTGCTCTTTATCCTCTCCGTCCATTGCAGCTAAATTCATCTCATCAATAATATTTTTTGGAACAGATATCCCCGGTACTCTATCATCTATAAAATTAGCAGTTCTTGACCTAACTATGGGGAATTGTCCCAATATAAGTTGAGCATCTTTTGCAGTATCTCTTATACTCATAGCTTTAGCCTCATCAAATATCTCTAACAACTCTTTAGCATTTTCTAAATCATATACAGGTTGAGTAATAATAGCTCTTGCTCCATAATCTAACTTTTTAATAACTCTTTTTTGAAGAGATTTCATATTTCTAGCATAAGAGTTAGTTACAGCAAATGGATAAATTGGTTTTGGCTTAGGGTTTAATACCTTATTACTATAATCAACTCCATTATTAAGATGATAAATAATACTAAGTAAAAGTGTTGAATCTCTCTCCAATACACCTTTAACTTCTGGTTGGTCAGAAAATTTAGCAGGGTCACCAGTAAGAGCCAAGATACATCTTAAATCAAAATCATTAGCACCTAAAAGTGAAGATTGCAAAGATAATTTATTTTTATCTCGCATACTCATAGTAGCAATAACAGGCTTTCCAAACTTTTGTTGAAGTTTAATAGCAGATAGAATTCCAGACATTTTAAGTTTTGCCAAAGGATTATCTGTAACTGAAAAACCAGTAATTTTATCTTGTAAACCAACACTCTCTATAGACTTTAAAACACTATTTATAGAAGAACCATGAGGAGGATTAACCTCCACAGTTATATATGGTTCATTACTACATAAAGTTTTGCAAAATTGTTCAAACATAAATAGACTCTTTATTGTGATATATCTTAGAATTTTATCCAAAAATACCCAAAAGAGAAGTAGGTGGAGAGTATAAAAGTCTCTCTGAATATTTTTAGCTATAATTTTATCTAAAAACCCCAAGTATAATAAGGATAACATTTGAAATTAGCAGTATTTGATTTTGATTCGACATTAATGGATGGTGAGACTATAGATTTTTTAGCAGAACCTTTAGGATTAGAGGATAAGGTAGCTCATATTACTAAAAGAGCGATGGCTGGAGAGTTAGATTTTTTTGAGTCATTAATAGAGAGAGTATCTTTATTAAATGGATTAAGTGTTGATGAGGTTAATAGAATATGTTCTGATTTGCCTATGATGAGAGGAGCTAAAGAGGTGGTAGCTGAACTTAAAAAACAGGACTATAAAGTTGTATGTTTCTCTGGTGGATTTAGAAATGCTACAACACCTGCGTGTAAAAATTTGGGAATAGATGCCGATTTTTCAAATATACTTCATAGTGAAAATGGTGTTTTAACTGGTAGAGTTGGAGGTGATATGATGTTTGACTTTTCTAAAGGTGATATGATAGTTCGTTTACAAAATATTTTAGGTATATCTGAACGCAATACTTTAGTAGTAGGAGATGGTGCAAATGATTTAAGTATGTTCAAACACGCAGGTACAAGAGTAGCATTTGGAGCAAATCATATATTACAAAAAGAGGCAACAGATATTATTGATAGTGGAGATTTAAGAGATATTTTTGATTGTATTCCATTGACAAAATAGTATTTTTAAGCTAAAGTATTTTAATTTAATAATTTAAAAAAGGAATTTATATGTTTAAAAATGTTTTATTTATTTTATCTCTATTTGTTTTAATGGGTTGTAATAGTAATGATGATATTACAACAACTCCACCTATTATCCCACCACCACAAAATGCAGATAAATTAATTATAAATCAAGAGAATAGTGATATTGTGATTGCATCTATTATATCTAGTATTGGAATTTTGAGAAAAAGAATAGAAGATATTCCTAGAGTTGATTTAGATAAACTTTCAGGAGTTGGCTCAAATGAACTTTATCTTGGTGTGGATATTAGTAATATTGCTGATATATGTAAAGAGGGAGGAGAGGCTATATTAAATAGTATCTCTTCTACATCTGTGGATATTACATTCAAAGAGTGTAAGGATAATGACAAAACAATTAATGGAGATTCAAATCTTGAAATTGAAGATGAAGTATCTCACCTTATATTAAAAGAGTTTAATTATGATGATGATTCATTTTTTAAACAAGCTAATATCCTTTATGATGAAAAAGGCGATAGAAAAGATATTGATGCTTTTATTAGCTCTGGATTTATTATTAATAATGGAGAACAAATTAGTTTGAGAAATATCTCTTTTAAGAAAATATCTCAAAATTATATATTAAATGGCGATTTAGGTACAGGTTGTTTGGGTGGAGTTGTTATTGTAAAAACAATACAAGCTATATCTGCTCCAGATAATAAATGTCCTGATGATGGAGAGTTATATGCAGTTGGAGGAGATGGTTCTACATTAGGAATTACATTTAATAGAAATATGTCAATAGATACTTTCTTAAATAATGAGACAAGAGAGTATTATAACACTTGTATAGATTTACCTAGTTATGATGATGTTTGTCCTTAATTAGATATGATAGAATTAGATTTTGAGATAGATGCTTTAAATAGTATGAAGAGTTACCCAAAGCATATTTATGGGAAAGGTAACTTATCTCTATTAAATCGTCCAAAAGTATCTATCGTAGGTACACGCCGACCATCTTCTTATACACGACAGATGATATATAATTTATCAAAAGAGTTATCTAGCAGAGGTATTTGTATTGTAAGTGGAGGTGCTATGGGTGTTGATGCAATTGCACATCAAGGTGCAGGGTCAAATAATACAATATCTGTAATGGCAACAAGTCTTGATATTAGATACCCCAAAGTTAATCAAGGATTAATTAAAGATATAGAAAATAATGGTTTGACATTAAGCCAATTCCCTCCTACATTTAAAGCTACTTCATGGAGTTTTGTTTTAAGAAATGAGATAGTTGTGGCTTTAGGAGATTTTTTAATTGTAGCTGAAGCTGATATAAATAGTGGTTCGATGCGTAGTGTTCAATATGCTATTAATATGGGCAAAAAGATTTTTGTTTTACCTCATAGATTAGGTGAAAGTATGGCAACAAATAAACTCTTAGAAGATGGAATAGCTACTCCAATATATAATATAGAAAGTTTTGCTTCCCAATTTGGACAATCTGTTGATGAATCAATTATTAGAGATGATTTTTTCTATTTTTGTCAAACAGAACCAACACTAGATAGTGCTATTTCTAAATTTGGAGATAAAGTTTATGAAGCCGAATTAGAAGGAATTATTATAATAGAAAATGGACTTCTTCGTTTGGTTTGAGCATCAAAAGCATAAAAGCATCACCTGACCCCTTAAT
>FPHG01000067.1_pt1 | contig 48817 bp, 49 predicted proteins | sample 1057261 | NCBI WGS metagenome assembly FPHG01 (sample SAMEA4473298, study PRJEB15554) | hydrothermal vent metagenome | biome: marine basaltic hydrothermal vent biome; feature: marine hydrothermal vent; material: water | place: Pacific Ocean | collected 2011-06-14/2011-07-23 | depth 1709 m
AAGCCTTCTAAAATTCTAAAGTTAGCCTTTTGACGCAAAATCTTTTTCATAGCCCAATCAAAACTTACTAATTTTCTTTTCATTTTATAATCCTATTTTAATTTACTTTATCTCCCAATAAGAGTAAATTACTAATTTTTACTGATTAATTGATTATTTCAATATTATATTTGCTCCAGGGATAACTTCTTTTACAAATCTTGTCATAAAACCATCACCAGCTTCTATATTACTAATTTTTATATCAGCTGATAATGATTGCGTTTGAATAATAATTTTTCCTTTACCAGTAAATTTATAATGATAGTCCATATTCATTGATGCTTTAGCATTACCATATGTTTTAAACTCATAGCTAAGATTTTTATCATAACCTAAAACATTATTTGGATGAATGAAAATAGTTTCGTTTTCAGATAAAAATATTTCTACGGAATCTCCTTCAACATAGTATGCTAAAATACCATTACCTGCACATTCATATCTAAATATATCATTTTTAAATATAGCTTTATTTATATCTTCTATAGAAGTTTTAATTTTGATATTTTGGGTATAAAATAAAATATTAAAGTTAAAAATAAATGATGTATCTTTATTAATTTCAAATATTTTAATTGATGAATTATTTTTTGATTTTACATAAAATGAAGATTTTCCAATAATTTTAGATTTTACCTTATATTTTTTAATTTTTAATTCATCAAAAATAAAATCTTCTCTATTTTCATGATTATCAGATTGAAATGCAATGATATTATCAGGTTCACTAACAAAAATTATATCATTCTCATCAAATAAATCTACTTTTATAATTTCTTTTCTATTAGTTAGAAATTGATATTTCATATCAACCTCGATTTATGAATTTTATAGATTTCGTAACAATAAATTTCATAATATATAAACTTACCAATACAAAAATAAAAATATATAAATAATCTATATATGATGTAGCTTCTTTTTCTTTATTTTTATAGTAATCTAATGATTTTTTCATTTCAGCCTGTTTTTTTTCTATTTGTTTTACTTTTTTATCTGCTTCTGCGAGTTTTTTGGGTATCTGAATAATTTCTTCTACTTTATCTAAAGAATCACATCCTGTAAACATTAAACTTATCACTATTATTGAAATTACATACTTTATAATCTTCATTATTTTAATCCTATTATTTTTAGTTAGAGTATTTATTTAATCTCATAATAGCATAAAGACTTTAAAATATTAATTATGACACCAAGTAATATATATAAAATTTCTTTTATCTTTCGTTGAACCTTTCACTCCTAATGTTTTATATCATAATATTAGTCTTAACAGAAATTTTCCTTATCTTTATAATTTACAACTATATGAAGCCAACCACAAAAACATTATACATACTATACAAAAATAAAAAGGTAAAATTGAAAACCAAGAATCTTTATATTCATTATCAATCATTTTATTTTCAAGATAAATACCTAAAACCCATCCAAAAAATCCAAATAATAACCAAAAAACTAAAGCAAAAATAGAAAAATTACAATGAATTAAAAAAAATGCAAAAAGAAGTTCCATCAATATAATTCCATGAGCATTTCCATGTTCACGCATATGTTGGTAGCTCTCTATATAGGTTCGTGTTATATCTCCCTTATAGTCTTCTTTAGAAACTTTATCTCTCACTTTAGAAGATTTTTTATAAAATTCAAAAATATTACCAACTCCACCTCGAATGATATGCATAAAATAGATAGGAATAGAAGCAATATACATATACATAAATCCTAATAATCCCATAATAATTAAAGAAACAAAACTTATATCTGTTGTAATAATTTCATAGTTTCTAAAGGTATTATTTAAATCACTTTTAGTAATAATTGTATTATCAATAAGAGTAAGACTACTCCCTTTTATCTCTTTTGAATTTTGAAATATAAAAGAAAATACTTCTTTAGAAAAAGTTGTATTATTATTCTCAATTTCATTACAAAAATTTATACCTCTATCATATTCACAAAATTTTCTAGCTATATTATCATCATAATTTATAAAAAGATAAAATAGGACTATTACTGCAAAAATATTACCAACTAAATAACGAACAAGATAACTTTCCCACCAACGATTTTTGTTTAACATTTTATTATATCATTCCTTATTTTTATTTATAAAATCTGATTCAAGAAGTTAAAGGAGGTCAGGTGATGCTAATCTCTAATTGGTGTAGTCTGTGACTACACCCTACTACTTTCCGTTATACTTTCCAAATTCTGTATCATAATCTCTTATTAATCTATATCCTGCGTGGAGTGTTGCTACTACCATTGTAGATGCTCCATAACGACCCTCTAAGATAATTCCATCTACTCCGAATTTCTCTAAAAAATCTTTTCCATACTCTTTGGACTCTACTACATTTACAAATCCAACAGGAAATAGTAGTAGCATTACATTATTTAAATCTACATTCTCTTTTATTAAAGTATTCACAGTAGCATATATAAATGTTGGTGCATTTCCACATGCTAAAATCATTTTTTTATCACTATATTTTTTAATTGCTAACTCTACTCCTGCATAAGAGCGAGTTGTGTTATTCTCTTTTGCCATCTCAAACACTTCAGGCTCATTTACATAACATATAACTTCATTATTATATTTATCGAGATAGAATTTACTAAGTCCTGAACGAATCATATTTGTATCAACAATTAATTTAGCCTCTTGTTCTAATAAAGATTTTAGTTTTAACATAGCATTTGAAGTAAAAAAGATATTATCAAGAACTTGTTCAAAGCAGGTAGTAGTATGAATTAACCTTTCAACTACTGCCTTCTCTTCATCGGTAAAATTGGAATAGCCTTTATAATTGACTATCTCCTTTTGTATCATCTCAAAAGACTTTAAAGATATTGCATCACCTATATTTAACGGTGGCTCTTTTAATTTAAAGTTTTGCATTATGAGCCTCAGCATCCTCTTTCTCTTTATTAATCTGCTCTTCCATTGCCATTAAACCTAAACGAACTTCATTTAAATAGAATGGGCTTACATCTTCATCTTTAGCCCATCTAACTTCATCTAGTCTACCTGTGTATTTTTCAGACATATCTTCTAAATTTTTCTCAAATATCTCAATAGTTTCACAGTTTTTAATATCACCAGTTTCACTATCTTCTAATTCAATATACCAATCTGTCTCACTATCATTCATTTTTATAGTAGCGTTAAATATAACTTCCATTCTAAACCTTTAGAGAGTCTAAATTACCTACTAATGACTCAATTCGATGAGGTTGCTTTTTACCTTCTATGATAAATCTTAAAGCGTTAAGTTTAATAAATCCTTCTGCATCAGCTTGGTCATAAACTTCGTCCTCTTCAAATGTAGAGTGTTCTTGGCTATATAAAGATTTATCAGAAGTTCTTCCAACAACAATTACATTACCTTTATATAATTTAAGTTTTACTTCACCATTTACATTCTCTTGAGTTGAATCAATAGCTGATTGTAACATTTTTCTCTCTGGAGACCACCAAAAACCATTATAAATTAATTTAGCATATTTTGGCATAAGCTCATCTTTAAGGTGTGCCTCTTCTCTGTCTAGGGTAATAGACTCAATAGCTCTGTGAGCTTTAAGCATAATTGTTCCACCGGGAGTTTCGTAACAACCTCTAGCTTTCATTCCTACAAATCTATTCTCAACAATATCAATTCTACCAATACCGTGTTTGTTTCCGTAAGCATTTAAACTCTCTAACATAGTAGCAGGAGACATATCTTCACCATTAATTGCTACTGGGTCACCATTTGAGTATTTAATTGTAATATACTCGGCTTCATCTGGAGCATTTTCAGGACTTACTGACCATAACCACATATCCTCTTCAGGCTCTTGATTTGGGTCTTCTAATATTTCACCCTCATAAGATATATGAAGTAAGTTTGCATCCATTGAATATGGAGACTTTTTACCATTTTGAGTTATCTCTATTCCATGCTCTTCTGCATATTTTAAAAGCTTGGTTCTTGAATTTAAATCCCACTCTCTCCAAGGAGCAATTACTGCAATAGATGGGTCAAGACTAAGATAACCTAACTCAAATCTAACTTGGTCATTTCCTTTTCCTGTTGCACCATGACTTACTGCATCTGCACCCGTAGCTTTTGCTATCTCAATCTGTTTTTTCGCAATAAGAGGTCTAGCAATAGATGTTCCTAATAGATACTCTCCCTCATAAATTGTATTTGCTCTAAACATAGGGAATACAAAATCAGCTACAAACTCTTCTCGAAGGTCTAATATAAATATATTTTCCTCTTTAATTCCAAATTTTAAAGCTTTTGCTCTTGCTGGTTCAACCTCTTCACCTTGACCTAAATCTGCAGTAAATGTTACAACTTCACAATTATATTCATCTTGAAGCCATTTTAAAATAATACTTGTATCAAGTCCACCACTATACGCAAGTACAGCTTTTTTAATCTCTCTTTTTTTCATATATATCCTTCATTTAATTTTTTTAAATTATACTATAAATTATAAACCATATAGTTTTAATAGACTATTAACATTTGCTTTTCTTCCAAGCCATTGATAATATAGTTCACTCATATCTTGACTCCCACCATTTGATAATATAAACTCTTTATACCCTTTTGCTTTCTCTTTATTAAATCCATTTTTCTCATCAATACACTCAAAAAAGGCATCAGCACTTAAAACTTCAGCCCATTTATAACTATAATATCCTGCACTATATCCACCTGCAAATATATGAGCAAATCCATTTTGAAATTTATTATATCGTGGAGGAGTTACAACAGATATATTATCTCTCACTTTATCTAATAAATCTTGAACCTCATCACCTTGATATAGAGATTGATGTAGTTTAAAATCAAATAGAGAAAATTCAACTTGACGAAGTATTCCCATTGATGCTTGAAAATTCTTTGACTCTTTTATTTTATTAATAAGTTCTATTGGAATAGCCTCTTTAGTTTCATAATGAAATCCAAATCTTTTAATAATAGCCTCTTCATAAGCAAAATTCTCTAAAAATTGAGATGGAAATTCGATAACATCCCACGCAACACCATTTACACCAGATACAGAACGCTCTTGAGATTTTCCAAATAGATGATGAATTGCGTGACCCATTTCGTGGAATAGAGTAACAACATCATCATGTCTTAATAATGAAGGAGAGGTATCAGAAGCAGGAGAGAAGTTACAAACAACAAAAGCAGAAGCTAATCGTTGAGTATTATTACTATCTATATAATGAGTTTCAAAGTCATTCATCCACGCCCCTCCTCTCTTCTCTTTTCTAGCTGTTAAATCAAAATATACTCTTCCACTTATATTATTATCTTTATAAATATCAAAAACTTTTACACCACTATGCCAACTTTTAATATCAACTAATTCAAATCTTATATTAAATAGTTCAGATACAATATCTAATAAACCATTTAGAACTCTATTTTGCTCAAAATATGGTTTAGTCATATTATCATCAAAATCAAATTTCTCTTTTTTCAACTTTTCACTATAATATGCAATATCATAACTCTCTAAATTATCTAATCCATCTCTATCTTTTGCAAAATCTTGTAAAGTTTGTAACTCATTTTTGGCACTATCTTTTGCATTAGATGCTAAATCTTCTAAAAAAGATGTAACTGCTAAGGCATCTGGTGCATCTTTTGTCTCTAAAGAGTAATCTGCATAATTATCAAATCCTAAAATATTAGCTTTCTCTTTTTTAAGCCTTAATATATTATCTATAACTTCACTATTTTCAGGAGCTCTTGTGCTGTATGCTTTATATAATACTTCTCGATACTCTCTATTTTTACCATAAGTTGTATATGCTAAAAAACTAGGTATTTGAAGTGTAAATTTATAAACAACCTCACCATCTATCTCTGTTTTAGCTAAATCAATATCTGTTTGAGGTAGACCCTCTAAATCTTTTTTATCTTTTATAATTAGCTCAAAAGAGTTTGTCGCATCTAATAGATTTTGAGAAAACTTATTACTTAATTCACTAAGTTCAAGAGATATCTCTTCTAGTCTCTTTTTATGCTCTTGAGATAAATTTATACCAGATAAAATAAAACCTTTTATCTCATTTGATACAACCTTTTTTCTCTCATCAGTATCTGCCTCTATCTGCTCTATTTTCTTAAAAAGTTTCTCGTTTTGTGCAAGTTCACTACTAAATTTAGATAAAAGAGGAAGTGATTTTTCATAAGCTTTTTGTGTCTCACTAGAGTTCATTACACTATTTAAATGAGAAAGTGGTGTAAAAAATATTCCAAGCTCCTCATCTAAATCTTGCAAAGGCTTTAATATCTCGTCATAAGTTACATAATTACTAATACTAATCTCATTTATCTTTTTTCTTTGAGAATTCAAAAGAGTTTCTAATAAATCTGGAAATTCTTCTAAATTATCTATTGTTAAAGTTTTAAACATTGTTATATTATCCGTTAAATTAAATTTTCCGATTGTATCAAAAGAAGATTAATGTGTAGATAATTACCACTCTTAGCAAAATTATTATATTTAATCAATATATTCATAAGATATTATCTATTATACTCGTATAATATTCGCAACTTAATTGTAACAAAAGGAGTCTTAATGAATATTCATGAATATCAGGCGAAACAAGTATTTGCAAAATATGGTGTACCAACACCAAAAGGTATAATGGTAGAAAGTGTTAAAGATGCAGTCATAGCTGCTCAAACTTTGGGTGGACCTGTTTGGGTTGTTAAAGCACAAATTCACGCTGGTGGAAGAGGATTAGGTGGTGGAGTTAAACTTGCTAAATCTTTAGAAGAAGTTGAAACATTAGCTAACGAAATTTTAGGAATGACTTTAGTTACTCATCAAACAACTGCTGAGGGTAAATTAGTACAAAAACTTTATATCGAAGATGGTGCTGATATTCAAGATGAGTTATATCTTTCTGTTGTATTAGATAGAAAATTAGAGATGCCTTTAATTATGGCTTCTACTGAAGGTGGTATGAACATTGAAGATGTTGCTGAAAATACACCTGAAAAAATTGTTACAATTCCAGTAGACCCTACAATTGGTTTTCAAGGTTTTCACGGTAGAGAGTTAGCATTTGGTCTTGGTATTACAGATAAAATTGAGCAGAGAAATATTATTCAATTTGCACAAAAGTTATTTAAACTTTATATGGAAAATGATGCTGAGATGATAGAGATTAATCCATTAGTAAGAACAGGAGCTGGAGAATTTTTAGCACTTGATGGAAAAATGGGATTTGATAACTCTGCACTTGGTAGACAACCAGAAATTGCTGCAATGAGAGATTTAACTGAAGAGGACGAAGATGAGATAGAAGCGTCTCATTATGGTCTATCTTATGTAGCACTTGATGGTGAAATTGGTTGTATGGTAAATGGTGCTGGTCTTGCGATGGGTACTATGGATACAATTAACCATATGGGTGGAACTCCTGCAAACTTCCTTGATGTTGGTGGTTCGGCTAATGCTGAAACAGTTGCAAAAGGTTTTGAAATCATTCTTAAAAATCCAAATGTTAAAGCTATATTTGTAAATATCTTTGGTGGAATTGTAAGATGTGATAGAATTGCAAATGGTATTATTGAAGCTACAAAAATAACTGATGTAAATGTACCAGTAATTGTAAGACTTGATGGAACAAATGCTCCAGAGGCTGCTGAAATTTTAAAGAATGCAAATATATCTAACTTAATTGTTGGTGATGATTTAGGTGATGGTGCTGCAAAAGCAGTTGCTGCTGCAAAAGGAGAATTATAATATGTCAATTTTAGTAAACAAAGATAGTAAAGTAATAGTTCAAGGGTTTACAGGTAAAGAGGGAACTTTTCACGCTGAACAATGTATCGCTTATGGAACTAACATTGTTGGTGGTGTTACACCAAATAAGGGTGGTCAAGTACACCTAGATAAACCAGTATTTAATACAGTTTCAGATGCGATTAAAACTACGGGTGCTACTGTATCTATGATATTTGTACCACCTGCATTTGTTGGTGATGCTGTAATGGAAGCTGCTGAGGCTGGAATTGAACTTGCTGTTATTATTACAGAGGGAGCTCCTGTAAAAGATATGCAAATGGCAAAAGCTTATGCAACTAAACATGGAATGATGACTATTGGGCCAAACTGTCCAGGTATTATTACTGCAGAAGAGTGTAAAATTGGTATTATGCCTGGTTCAATCTTCAAAAAAGGAAGTGTTGGACTTATATCTAAATCTGGTACACTTACTTATGAAGGTGCAAACCAAGTATGTAACGAAGGTTATGGAATTACTACTGCTGTTGGTATTGGTGGAGACCCAATTATTGGTCTATCTTATAAACAAATTTTACCAATGTTTGAAGCTGACCCTGACACAAAAGCAATTGTAATGATTGGTGAAATTGGTGGAGATTTAGAGATTCAAGCTGCTAAGTTAATTAAAGAGCAAATCACTAAACCAGTTGTAGCATTTATCGCTGGTCAAACTGCACCTAAAGGTAAAACTATGGGTCATGCTGGAGCAATTGTTTCAGGAAGTGCTGGAACTGCAAAAGAGAAAATGGACGCTCTTGAAGCAGCTGGTGTTACAGTTGTAATTTCACCTGCTGATATTGGAAAAGCAATAGCAAAAGTTTTAGGCTAATATAATTATGGGATTTATTTAAACTAATAAATCCCTAACAATATCTTTTGGAGATTTATTCTCATTTATCATTTTATAAACTTCATTAGCTATTGGTAAATATAAATTCTCTTTTTGTGAGATTTGATACAAAGCTTTAGCTGTTGGAACACCTTCAGCTACTTCTCCCAACTCTTCTAATATCTCATCTAAATTTTTTCCATTTGCAAATCCTAATCCTACTCTATAATTTCTTGACAGTTTAGAACTAGCTGTTAAAAACAGGTCTCCTGCTCCACCTAAAGACAAAAATGTCTCTTTCTTTGCTCCATAATGTTCTCCAAAACGGCACATTTCAACTAATCCACGAGAAATTAATGAAGCTCTAGCATTATTTCCCAAACCTAAACCATCAGAAACTCCTCCTGCTATTGCAATTACATTTTTATATGCTCCTGCAACCTCAGCACCAATAACATCATCATCTATATAACCTTTAATAAAATCGGGTAAAGTATCTATAAATATTTGGGAAAGAAATTTATTGGTTGAACTGATAATTAAAGCTGTTGGAAGTTCATCTTGTACCTCTTTTGCAAAAGATGGTCCTGAAATGTATGCTAATCTATCTTTATCTATAAATTCCGAATATATCTCATTTAAGAATGCTCCCGTAGATGTCTCTATACCTTTTGATGCAACCAATATCTTCTGATTTTTATCTACAAAATTATCTTTTAACCAACTTCTTATATTTTGAGCAGGAATGGTTATGATAATAAATTCTCTATCTAAAACCTCTTCTAGTGAAACAAAATTTTCTATATCTCTAGGAGTTCGAGAAAATATTACCACATCATTATTCTTAGAATAAGCGTGATATAAAGCTTGTCCCCATTTTCCTGCACCAATTATTCCTATCTTCATTAAATACTCCTTTGTTTAATATACTCTTCAAAATTATCTAAATCATTATTATATCCAATAAAAACCATCGTATCAAAACTATCTAACTTATGGTCAATTCCTGTTGTTATAAATATAAACTTATCACTAAGTTCTATATCAATTATTCCAATTAATATAATATTATGTAAAGAAAAATCAAAATCATTAACCATTGTTTTATCTAAAAATGAATTAACTGGTATAGTTATCTCTCTAAAAGACAAATTACCCTCTATTGAGAGCAGACTATCTATTAATTTCGTAGCAACAGGATTTTTAATAATATTATGAATTCTATTTGCACTAACTTCATATCTATCTATAACTCTTGTAGCTCCTGCCATTTTAAGTTTTTGTGTATCATGCAGAGAGTTTGATACTCCTATTAACATTGTATCTGGAAATAAATTATGAAGAGAGAGAGTTAAAAATATATTTAAATGGTTATCTTCCATCATACATATTAGATAATCAGATGATGTGATATTCAAATCAATAAGTCTATCATCATTAGTAATATCAACCATCAAAATATTTTTATATCCATCTTTTAAAGCTTTATCATAAGATGATTTATCATCCACAATTATAGAAATTTTAAAATCATATATCTCTAGCTCATTTGAGATAAAAATACTATTTGCTCCATAGCCAAATAAAAAAGCTTTTTTATAATCCATTAATTTTTCCTATTTAGTAGAATTCTTTTTTAAATACTCTATACCTATCTTCTCTCCCATAACTAATAAAATATCTCCTGAAATAAGTTCTCTATCCAAAGATGGATTAAAGATAAACTCTTGCTGTGTTATAGACTCTATGCCTATTAGCAATAGCTTATAATTCTTTTTAAATTCAATATCTTTTAACTGTTTCCCGACCAATTTTATATAATTAACCGTATGGATTTCATCTAAATATGCGATATGTTGATTTGTTAATAGTGTATACATAACTCTATATATTGCTGGTTTTGTAATAGCGATTACTAGCATATGATTAGAGATTATATTTGGCATTAATACACTGTTTGCTCCTGCTAAATAACATTTTTTAGCCATTTTATCATTATTAGCTCTTGATATAACTTCAATATTTCTTGATATTGATTTTGCATTGAGTGTCATATATACATTATCAATTTCATTTCTAGTTAATGCTAAAAATATAATTTTACTATTTTTTATATTAAATCGTTGCAGTACATCATACTCACTTGCATCATCATGAATAACATTATATCCATCTTTTATAACTTGATTAACTATATTTATATCTTTCTCTATGATAATATATTTAAATGGTATATTACTCTTATCGTATCTTTTAAGAAATATCTCTATCATATGACCATATCCACCAATAATTAAAAACTCTCTACTCTTATTAATCTCACTTATCATTCTATGCTCTTTTATCTCACTCAATTTCCCAGAGAAAGTAGATACAATAATTGATGTTAAAAATGAAATCATAGCAACACCACTTAAAATAACGAATATAGATATAATCCTACCCTCTTTTGTAATAGGCGATATATCTCCATATCCAACAGTAGATATTGTAATAAAAGCCCAATAAAAAGCATCAAAGAGAGAGTTTATATTTTCGTTATACTGCTCTTCAATAATATATATAGCAATTCCTGAAGTGGAGACAAGAAAAAATAGTACAAATAGTAGGGTTAAGAGTTCAAATTTTTTATTTGATAAGACATTAATAAATTGATATATATTTTTAGTATATCGAGTTAGCTTAAATACTCTAAATAAGATAAAAATACGAAAAATTCTTATTTCACGATATACAGGGAGTATCGCTAATAAATCAATTAATGATGAGGTAGATAATAGATATGAGATTTTATCCATTAGTATCAATTTAGTTGGTTTCCATAAGTTAAAAGATTTATTTAAATAAATAGACTCTTTATACTCTTTTATAACCATTGTATGCCAATCATTATATACCCAGAGTCGTAAAATATACTCTATTAAAAATATTATAGTTACAATATAAATATCAAAATATTGTATCCAATCAGGAATTATATACTCTACTTCATAAACTAATATAATAATAGAAAGCACTATTAAAATCACCATAAATATATCAAAATATTTTTTATATTTATACTCTGCATTCCAAAGAATATTATAAAAAAACTTTTTAATTAATTTATAATATCTAGAGTTATTTAATGCAAATGCAAAATTTATAATAACTCTAATTAACATATTTTATCTTTTTACGAGAGTCTCTGTTTAAGTAGCTCATTTACCTTTTTAGGATTTGCTGAACCTCTACTAGCTTTCATAGTTTGTCCAACAAAGAAACCAAATAACTTATCTTTTCCACTTTTATACTGCTCTACTTTATCTTGATTATTTTCTAAAATATTATCAATAATATCTAAAATAGCTCCATCATCACTAACTTGTGCTAATCCCATTGAGTCTATTAATTTTGATATATCTTCATCTTTTTCCATTAAAACATCTAATATATCTTTTCCACCTTTACCATTAATCGTTTCATTATCTACTTTTGATACAAGTTCACCCAATTTAGATGCAGATATAGGAGAAGTAGTAATATCAAATCCACCCTTATTAAGTCGTCCTAAAAGTTCCGTAGTTAACCAATTAACAGCTGTTTTAGCCTCTGCTCCACTCTCTAACATCTCTTCAAAATAATATGCCAACTCTTTTGTTGAACATAAAATTAGAGCATCAACTTTTTTAATTTTAAACTCTTCTATATATCTTTTAACTTTTATATCTGGAAGTTCTGGCATCTCTTTTGCTTCAGATATCATCTTTTCAGTAACAACAAGAGGTCTTAAATCAGGGTCTGGGAAATATCTGTAATCAGCTGCCTCTTCTTTTCCTCTCATTGACCTAGTTTCACCTTTATCAACATTCCATAATCTAGTCTCTTGTCTAATCTCTTGATTATAAACACCATCTTCATAAGCTTCTATTTGTCGTTGAACTTCATAAGCAATAGCAGAGGCTACAAACTTAAATGAGTTAATATTTTTAATCTCTACTCTAGTTCCATACTCATCTTGCCCTTTAGGTCGAATAGATACATTTACATCACATCTAAAACTACCCTCTTGCATATTTGCATTACTAATATCCAGATAACGAACAATAGAGTGAAGCTTTTTAAGATATGCAACTGCCTCATCAGAACTTCTCATATCAGGCTCTGATACAATCTCTAATAAAGGAGTACCTGCACGATTTAAATCTACTTTAGATATAGCTCCATTATGTATATTTTTACCTGCATCAGCCTCTAAGTGAGCTTGGGTCATACCTATTCTTTTTTGAGTTCCATCTTTTAAATCTATAAAAATCTCACCTTTCTGCACAATAGCTTTATGAAATTGAGTAATTTGATAAGCTGATGGACTATCAGGATAAAAATAACTTTTTCTATCAAAATTAGAACTATGATTAACCACAGCATTAATAGCATATCCAAATCTCATCGCCTTAACTGCTGCCTCTCTATTTACAACAGGCAAAGCACCAGGTAGTGCCAAACAAGTTGGGCAAGTATTACTATTTTGATGCTCTGCAAAACTTGTAGCACAAGAGCAAAATAATTTTGTTTTAGTATTTAATTGTACATGTACCTCTAAACCAATAACTGTTTCAAACATTCAATAAACCTTTTAAATCAATTAAAATATTATACCATTCATTTACCAAAATTAATGTAAATTTAAGACCGTAATTTTCTGCACCATTTGAGAAATAGCCTATCAGGATTTATTTCTTTAGTAATTTCTCTATTATTTACGATATGTTCTGCTAATATTTTTGCCATTAATGGAGCAAATACAAAACCTCTTCCACCTAGTCCATTTAGAATATATAAATTATCTATTTTACTCATAGGCTCTTTAACTCTCTCACCTCTTGTAATTTTAGGATATTTTTTAAACATATCTTCTACATCAATAACTCCACCAACAAGAGGAAAATAATCTTTAGAACCTGCTCTCATTCCACAATATGTCTGTTTGAGTTTAAAGTCACTGCTATCTACCATTAAAGAGGCTTTCTCTTCCAACGAAGATAGTGGTTTTCCATCACATATCATACAAGGCTCTTTTGATTTAATATGTGTTGCCCCAATCTTTATAACCCCATTAATATTAGCAGAGACTGATATGCTTTGATGCATACTTACAGATAAATCTAAATCACTATAATAATCACCTCTCGAACCCCAAGTCCCTTTTACACCCATATATCGCATATCAAAAAGATGATTTTCATATCCTGTTGCTAATACTATATTTTTTGCTTTGAACTCATCAATATGCCAATATCCATCAATATAATTAATATCTTCTACTAGTCGTTGTTTGTGTGGAATAGATGATAAAATCTCTTGACACATCAAAGGTGCATCACATACTCCAGCATCTTCAAATAAAAAACTATCAAATCCACTTTTAATTCCCATATCTAAAAGTTCATAATCTTTAATATCTTTATATTGACTTTTATTAAACCTCTTATACTCTTGAAATTTTAGAGCATCAATTTTATCTTTAGGTATTCTAATAACACCTGTTTGATGAAAATATTTTGGATAGTTATTAAGATAAAAATCTTTAGCAAATATATAAGCCTCATTTGTAAGAGTCTGAAGAGATGACCCCTTTCCAATTTTAGGAGATACAAAAGCACCTGCTGAACCACTTCCACCACTCCCAGCAATTGCACTTCTATCTAAAATTAATACCTTTTGACCATATTTCTGTAAAAAATGACCAATAGAACAACCAGCGATACCTGAACCTATAATAATAGTCTCATATTCCATAATAAATACTTTTTTCAGATAGTAAGCTTAATTTGCTATAATCACACTTAATTAATAGCAAGGATATATATGATAGGTATAGTAGATTATAATATGGGTAACTTGGCATCTGTCATAAATGCTTTTTCCAAAATGGGTGTTGATGCTGTTTTAGAAAAAAATCCTGAAAAATTAAAAGATTATGATAAATTAATTCTCCCTGGTGTAGGTGCATTTGGTGATGCAATGGAGCATTTAGAAGCTAATGGAATGGATATTGCAATAAAAGATTATGCCAAAAGTGGAAAGCCATTATTAGGAATATGTTTAGGTATGCAACTTCTATTTAATTCATCTAAAGAGTTTGGAGATACAAAAGGATTAGGTTTAATAGATGGAGAAGTCATAGCTTTTGATAAACAAAAATTTGACCACTCTTTAAAAATTCCACATATGGGTTGGAATGAGCTATTTGTACAAAAAGATAATCCATTATTCAATGGTTTAAAAGACGAATATTTATATTTTGTACACTCTTATCATATAGTTTGTGATGATAAATACGCAATAGGAAAAACTTATTATGGATATGAATTTGTAAGTGCAGTAAACAAAGATAATATTTATGGAATACAACCTCATCCAGAGAAAAGCCATACAAATGGACTTAAAATTATAGAAAATTTTGTTAAACTCTAATCAAATAAAATACAAAATATATTAAACATCAATTAAATGGTGTTGTCAGGGACAACACCCTACAAAAGGAAAGAATAATGAGCGAACATTTTATAAAAAATATAGAGATAAAAAATTTTAAATGTTTTAAAGATTTCAAAGCAGAAGGTTTTGGAAGAGTTAATCTTATTGGTGGAAAAAATAATGTTGGGAAGACGGCTTTTATGGAGGCTCTCTATTTATATACATCTAAACTTCACATAGATATATATGAAAGATTATTAGTGTTAAAAACATATAGAAATATGCACGAGATGTTATTATCTAATAATTCATCAGAAGATAATTTAAGAGCTTTGATTCTTGAAAATTCTAATATTGGTATTGGAGTTGTGAAAAAAATACAACTTGATATAGATGAAGATAATATTTATGATAAGTATAGTTTAACCAATATATTTAAAATAGAAAAAAATCAAGACACAGGATTATTCTCTTTTATGCTTAAAGATGAAACTTTTATTGTAACGAAGGGAGAACATACAGATACTGACCATAATAGTGAAACTTATGGGGAGAGCGAGGAGTATATACATATAAAAAAGGATGATTATTCTTTATCAGAGTTAATAAATCAGTTAGATTCTAATATGTCTAAAACTAAATATTTAACAAGTAGAATATTCATTGGAACAAATTTAAATGATAATGAGTTATTAGAAGAAATTATTGGAGATTTAAGACTTAATGATAAATATAATGATTTCAATAGTTATCTACATCAACTATTTAGTATTGAAAATATAGATTTTATTCATAAAAAACCAATGGCTAAAATAAATAAAAAATATCAAGAATTATCTACTTTAGGAGAAGGTATTAAATCTATAATTTTTTATTTGGGTTCATTACTTACTTTGGAAAATCAATATATATTTATTGATGAGATAGAAAATGGCATTCACTACACTAAATTAGATGAGCTATGGACGCTTATTTTAAAGATTTCAAAACAACAAAATGTCCAAGTCTTTGCTACAACTCATTCTAAAGAGTGTATAGAGTCTTATAATAGAGTTCAAATAAAACTAGAAGATGAAAATAGTTATTATTTTGAAATGATAAAAAATATAAAAACCAAGAATCATGAGGTGCGTGGATGGTAAGAATTTTTGTAGAAGGAGAGGATGATAAAAAGTTTATTATCACTCTGTTAAGATTTTTTATAAAAAACAAAGAGATAGATTTAGGTTCAAATAATAACTTTGATGATTTTATTGAAATTATGGGTAATAAGTCTAAACTCTTAAATAGTTCTGAATATAAGAATATTTCAAAGCAAATAGATAAAAAAATTAAGAAAGTGTTATTTATCTTTGATTGTGATTTTGAAAAAGACAATAGAAAATGTAATGGTATGGAAAAGTCTGAAGAGTGTTTTGATAATTTATTGAAAGAATTAAAGTGGAACATTAGAATAGAAAAAGATGAACATTTACATATTTTTAATCGTAATTTAGATTATTGTATAGCTGAGACAATAGGTAAAGAACATTGTTTATTAGAGATTGGAAAATGTCTTGAGCTAAATACTTTAAAACCTAATAGAAAACCATTAGCTGCTTTGTATGCAATTATGTATCCTAAAAATCCATATAATTTAGAACACCCAAACTTCAACGAACTAAAACAAAAACTAAAAAACTTATTTAAGGAAGACAAATGACAATACTACCAGCAATTGACCTCAAAGATGGTAAAGCAGTAAGATTGAGTAAAGGGCTGATGGAATCGGCTAAGATTTATAGTGATGAGCCTTGGCAGGTGGCTAAGAGATTTGAAGAACTTGGTAGTGAATGGGTTCACTTGGTTGACCTAAATGGAGCATTTGCAGGGAAGCCTGAGAATTTAGAGCAGATTAAAAAAATTCGTGAGAATTGTAGTGTTAAGTTAGAACTTGGTGGTGGCATTCGCGATGAAGAGACTATTAAGATGTATTTAGAGCTTGGAATTGATAGATTAATTTTGGGGTCTATTGCAGTCAAAAATCCTCAATTTGTTAAAGATATGGCTAGTAAATATCCAATTGTTGTTGGTATTGATGCTATTGATGGAATGGTGGCTGTTGAGGGTTGGGCAGAGACTTCTGATATGAGAGCTACTGATTTGGCTAGAGAGTTTGCATCTTGTGGAGTTGAGGCTATAATATGTACAGATGTTGGAAGAGATGGAATGATGACGGGGGTAAATGTAGAGTTTACAAAAGAGATACAAGAGGCTTGTGGATTAGAAACGATAGCTAGTGGAGGATTAAAAGATATTAATGATATTAATGCTTTAATAGATGCTAAAATTGATGGGACTATTGTTGGTAAAGCCTTTTATGAAGGTACACTAGATTTAGAAGAGGCATTTAAATTGGCAAAAGGAGAATAATATGGAAGAGGGTAATTATTACGAACTCACAATGACTCTTAATCATGAATATATTGAGTTTATAGCAGATTTTGTAGCTAATATTTATGGTGAGGGAATTGAGATAGGTAGAGATAATATCATTATAAGAAGTGAAAATGATGTTGTTTTTATACAAGGTGCAGTAGAGGCATTAATAGAAACTTTAGGAAACATAATTGATGTTAAATTCAAAATAGAAGAGAAACAAAATATTGATTGGATAAAGAAATATCAAGAGTCAATAGAGCCAATAGAGGCAGGTAAATTTTATATATATCCAAGTTGGTTTAAACCTAAGGAAAATAAGATAAATATAAAAATAGACCCTGCTCTAGCATTTGGTTCAGGTCATCACGCAACGACTCATACCTGTCTTGACGCTATTGGAGAGATAGTTAAACAAGGCGATGAGGTTCTTGATGTTGGTTGTGGAAGTGGTATTTTAGGATTAGCATCTACTAAACTTGGAGCAACGGTTGATTTATGTGACACAGACCCATTATCAGTTAAAAGTTGTGAAGAGAACTTTATATTAAACAATGAAACATATAATAAATTGTGGGAGGGTTCTGCTAATCAAATTGATAAAGAGTATGATATTGTTATTGCAAATATTATAGCAGATGTTCTTAGATTTATCTCTTCAGATTTAATAAAAGCTACAAAGAGAGAGGGAACTTTAATTCTTTCAGGAATTTTAGATACTAAATTAGAGTTGGTTTTACCATCATTTAAGAAGATGAAATTGGTAGAACAAAAACAGAAAGACGAGTGGGTAACACTAATCTATTACAAGGAATCAAATGAGTAACCAGAACAATCAAGACAATAATGGTGGGAATAATTTTTTTAATAACAATCCACTTTTAGCTTTTGCACTATTTTCAATCATCATAATTATGCTTTTCAAATCAATGGTAGGTGATGATGGTTTAGGAAATATGGTAAATACACAAGGTACAAGAACACAACATACAACTTATTCAGATATTAAAGAGCATATTAAAAAAGGTGATATTGTTAGTGTTAAGATTACACCATCTTCAATAGAAGCTATATCAAAAGATAGAATTAGATATGTTGCTCAAAATATACCAGCAGTTGATAATGAATTAATACCTCTACTAGAGAGTAAAAAAGTGAAATATGAAGGTGTAATGGGTAATGGTTTAATATCAGAACTTATTAGTATGCTTCTTCCTATATTTATCTTCTTTGCTATATGGATGTTCTTAGCAAGAAAAATGCAAAAAGGAATGGGTGGAGGAATATTAGGAGTTGGAAAATCTGATAAGATGATTAACTCTGAAAAGCCTGAAACTAAATTTGATGATGTTGCAGGAGCTGAAGAGGCAAAAGAGGAAGTTAAAGAGATTGTCGATTTCTTAAAGTATCCAGAAAAATATATGGAATTAGGTGCAAAAATTCCTAAGGGATTACTTTTAGTAGGCCCTCCTGGTACAGGTAAAACTCTTTTGGCTAAAGCAGTAGCAGGTGAAGCGAGTGTTCCATTTTTCTCTGTAACAGGTTCTAGTTTTATTGAAATGTTTGTTGGTGTTGGAGCTAGTAGAGTAAGAGATTTATTTGAACAAGCAAAAAAAGATGCTCCCTCTATTATATTTATTGATGAGATTGATGCTATTGGAAAGAGTAGAGCAAGTGGTGCTAATATGGGTGGTAATGATGAACGAGAACAGACTCTAAATCAACTTTTAGCAGAGATGGATGGATTTGGAACAGATACTCCCGTAATTGTTTTAGCAGCTACAAACAGACCAGAAATATTAGATGCAGCACTTCTTAGAGCAGGACGATTTGATAGACAAGTTTTAGTAGATAAACCAGACCATGAAGGAAGATTAGCAATATTAAAAGTTCATAGTAAAGATGTTAAATTATCAGAAAAAGTAGACTTAAGTGCTATTGCAAAAGCTACAGCAGGATTAGCAGGGGCTGATTTAGCAAATATTATTAATGAGGGTGCTTTACTTGCAGGTAGACAAAATAAAAAGCAAATAGAGCAGTCTGATTTAATGGAAGCTATTGAGAGAGCATTTGTTGGACTAGAGAAGAAAAATCGTAAAATAAATGAATTAGAGAAAAAAATTGTAGCATATCATGAGAGTGGTCACGCATTAATGGCAGAACTTACAAAGGGTGCAACAAGAGTAACTAAAGTATCTATTATTCCAAGAGGATTGGGTGCATTAGGATATACTTTGCATTTGCCAGATGAAGAGAATAGATTTTTAAAACAGAAGCACGAATTATTAGCAGAGATAGATGTACTTCTAGGTGGTAGAGCAGCTGAAGAGGTATTTTTAGGTGAAATTAGTACAGGTGCTGGAAATGACCTACAGAGAGCTACAGATATTATTAAATCTATGATTTCAGTATATGGAATGAGTGATGTAGCAGGATTAATGGTATTAGAAAAATCTCAACAGAGTTTCTTAGGTGGTGGAATGGCTCAAAAAGATTATAGTGAGAAGATGGCAGAGAAGATAGATGATACTGTTAAATCAATGCTAGATGAACATTATACTAAAGTTAAAAATACATTAATAGATTATAATGATGCCATAGAGAATATGACAGCAGTATTATTAGATGTAGAAGTTATTGAAGGTTCTAAAGTTCGTTCAATAATTAAAGAGTATGAAGAGGCAAATAACCTTGATAGCCGTTTAGCACATAACGATAAAGTGGCTAAAGAGGAAGCCTATGCAAAAGAAAAAAATCTTTAAAATGATGAGGCGATAGTTACATTTCCATAAATTCTTTTAGCTAAAAATAGAGTTTTCTCTTCTGAAGCTAAAAGAGATGCAGGTTCAGCAACACCTTTTATATTAAAAAATCGTGTTGCTTCAGACGGACTAAACTTCTCCTCTAATTCATTTATATCCTCTGATGAAAAAAACTTAATATCTTTGTTTATGTTTTTGGCAAATTCTAATAATCCAATTTCATCAGATTTAGCTTCAAAACTAGCTAATAAATCTATCTGTTCCATATCTAAAGAGTGTTCTAAACAAAATCTTTTTACACTTAAATCAATCTCTATTTCACTTGTATCTCTATTCATTCCCAGACCTAAAACTATCTTTTGTGGGTGAAGTTGAAGTGAACTATTATTTAATTTTTGAGGAGTAATATAAACAGTTGGAATATTTATATCTAATAGATTTAATCTATCTGGTGAAATAAATTTAAAATTTTCATCTCTATATCCCTCAAATTCTTTTAATCTATTTTGAACAGCTGGATAGGTAACAACTTGTACTAACTCTTTGTTAATAATTCTATTTGATACCTCTGCTAAAGATTTTAGATTAGAAATTTTATATCCCATTTTTTTTGCAAACATATCAAATGATAAAACCTTGATTTGGTCAGAAGCAGTTGTTACAAAATTAATACAACCAGAAATAGTATCAGAAATTTCAATACTAAGTTCATTTGCCCCACCTAAATGACCAGAGATAAGAGGAATAACTCTTTTTAAATCTAATGTCATAATAAGAATAGCAGGGTCAGATGCTTTATCTTTTAGATAAGGTGCAACTTTACGAATAACAGCTCCAGTAGCCATTATAAATAAAATAGCATCAAAATTCTCCCAAGCATTAGCTAAAATATCATCTAATTTTTTATAAATAATAAAACCATCTTCATCATTACTTTTATTAAAAATAGTACATTGATGAGAAGATAAAATTGGCAAAAGCTTTTTCGCAGACTCAAGACTAGGATTATTTATCGTTACTATCGCAATTTTCATATTATATTCCTTTTAATATATTCTTTTGAATTATCAATTATTATTAATAGTAGATTACTATATTCAATAAGAGATTTAAAAATATCAGTTATATCTACTATACAATATTCATGTGCTATTTCATTTCTTAGTTTTCTTATATTATATAAATCATCTGCACTATCTACTAAATTAAGTTTTTCTGACAAGTTACATCTATCAATAAAAAATTTGGCATTTTCTTGAAGTATAATAAATAGTGTTTTTAAAACTTTTTGAGTTAAAATATCACTACTTCTTGAAAATCTACTTGATAGGGCTTCAAATTCACTAAGCTCACTCATACTATATTCATCTTTTATTCCAATATTTTTACAATTATTTAAAGAGTATAGTAAGACCTCGGTTGATTTTATCAATAATTTTAACTCATCATCTAAAAGTTCTATCATTTTATTATTTTTCATAACTTTATAGCCTCCATTAGTGCTACTTCTTTAAAAGTATCTTTTGAATTATAATCAAAACTTATTAAATCTAATTTCTGTTCGCCAAATTTTATAAAAAATACTTTTTCAATTTGAGCTTTTTCTATAAAGTTTAATTTTCTATCTCCCAATATTAAAATATCAATATCACCACCTCTTTTGTTATCATCTACTCTACTTCCAAATAGATATATTGTTGCATTTGGTAAAATTGATAATATCGTGGATTTTAATAGATTTATTTTTTCTAAAGAGAGTCTCATCTGAATTTAATATCCTTGTTTATCTGCTCTTTTAACTCTTCTAAACTACCAAATTTTCTATTATCTCTTATAAAATCGTTAAACTCTATCCATATTGAGCCTTTACTATATTCTATGTTTTTATTTAATATATGTGTCTCTATTGCATAAGAGTTATCAGTGGATTTTCTGTGTCCAAGAAAGCTTATACTTTTATGCCAAATATCATCTATTTTTGTTTTCGTTGCATATACTCCATCTTTTGGTAATTGATAATGTTTTACTTTTATATTAATTGTTGGTACTAACTCTTTTGCTCCTATCCCTTGACCTTTTATTACTTTTCCATAGATTGTATACTCTCTTCCTAATAATCTATTTGCCATTTTAATATTTCCATCTATTATATATTTTTTAATTGTTCTTGAGTGTATAGGAATTCCATCTATTGAGACCTCATCAACTATTACCACTTCACCACTAAATAATTCTTTTAGTTTTTGACTATCTCCTGATTTATCTTTTCCAAAAAAGAAGTCATACCCAATTATAATTTTATTGAGTTCTGGAAATTCTTTTTCTAGTTTAGTTACAAACTCTTTAGGAGATAATGATTTTAATTTATCGAAGTGATAAAAAAAACATGGTTTATCTAAACACATCGTTCTTTTACATCCAGGAGTAATATATCCACCATTTCTCTCTATCACCACAACTGCATCAGCTCTATCAATAAGGGCTTTGTGGGCTATGTGAATACCATCAAATGAACCTATCGTTATGGACTTTATATTATTATTGATTTTCATAAATAACCTATTTTTTAACGAATTTTAGCATAACTACAAAAATTTTGCTAACTATGATATAATCGCGACAAATTACAAAATATAAAAGAGATAAAGGTTTTTTCGTGAATAATATGAAACAAGATATAGAAAATCGTATAGCACTCTATGCGTTAATATCAAGATTAATGCTTATTGAAGTTGATAAAGAATTTTTAGACCAAATAGATAGTGATGATGATATTAGTAATCTTTTTCCTAATTATAAGATGTGGAAAAAAAGAGATGAGTTTAACCAAAAAGATTTAATAGAGCAGTTTTATAATGTAGACTTTACAAATCTTTTTTTAATGCACCTTGTCCCTTATGAGAGTTTTTATACAAGAGATGACCAGATGATTGAGAGTGGTGGGGATAATCCTATTGTAGAACTTTATAACGAATTAGATTTTAGAGTTGAGTTATCAGAGGCTAGAGTTATTAGTGCTGACCATATTGGAATAGAGTTAGAATTTATGTATATGTTATGTGTGGCACAGAAAAAAGCTTTAGATGCAGATGATAAAGATGGTGTTTGTGAACTGCTTGAAGTTCAAAGAGCATTTTTAAAAGAACATTTAGTTGAGTGGACTCCATTATTTTTAATAAATATGAAAAGAGAATCAAGAACTCCTCTATATCACGATGGAGCTGAATTAACATTAGAGTTTATACTTAGTGATTACGAATATGTAAATGAGATACTTTTAAATGGATGCGTTAAGGTATGAATTTAAAATTTGATGTCTCATCTTGCGTTAGGGCAACAAGTAAATTATCTGAATGTACAAAGTGTGTTGATATTTGCCCTGTAAATATTATTGAAATAGTAGATAATATTCCATCATTTATTCCATCTTCTTGTGTAGATTGTGGAGGCTGTGTTGGAGTTTGTCCTACGGAAGCTTTTTCACTCTCAAATTTCTCAACAGTTGATTTCTTTTTTGAACTATTAGAAGATAAAGATAAATTAATATCTTGTAAAAAGAATGTACCCTGTTTAGCTTCATTAAGTGTTGAGCATTTAATATCTTTAGCATTAGCAAGTGAAGAGAGTATATCATTAGATATGGGTCATTGTGCAAAATGTGAGATAAGAGAACCACTTCAAGCTCAAATAGAGGCAAATATAGAAGAGGCTAATTTTATATTATCAAGTTTTAGTGATAAAGAGTTAATATCTTCAGATATTCAGTATCAACCAGAGTCTATTGATGAAGATTCTGATGAGGTATCTCGTCGTGATTTTTTCTCATTAAAAGGTGCAGTTAAACAGAAAGATACATTTGATAAAGTTATTATTGAAGATGAGTTAAAACTATTTGATATAGATGATACAGTTATTGAAAAAATTAAAAATAAAACTCTTCCAAATAAAAGAAAGATTTTGCTTACAACTTTAAAACGAACTACAAAACCAGATAAATATGAAGTGTTGCCTGAAAACGATGTATCATTTGTATCTCAAAAGTTTGTAGATGAGAGTTGTACGAATTGTCAAATATGTTATAGGATATGCCCAACAGGAGCTTTAAGTTCTGATAATAAGTTCTCTGTTATTAATTTTAACTCTATGCTTTGTGTAAAGTGTCATTTATGCCATGATGTTTGCGAACCTGATTCTATTCAACTTCAAAATGGATTTGAGATAAAAGAGTTTTTTGAACCATCTCAACGCACTTTAGCATCATTTGATATTAAAAGATGCAATGAGTGTGGAGGACATTTTACATATCAAGGTGGCGAACAGATGTGTCCTAGGTGTAAAGTAGAAGAAGATGAAGCCTTGACACTACATCAGAATGCAAAAAAAATGGAGTTTTAATATGAGACCAGAAGAGATTAAACCTGATACTGCACTATGTACAATTTTGGGATATAATGCACAAACAGGTCAAAGTAGAAGATATTTTAATAAATGGTTGAAATTAAATAGAATAAATGCTACGGCTATAGCTCTTAATATTACAGATGAGCATTTTCATTTTACAATGACTAGTGTGGCTAACTCTAAAGTTGATAAGATGATTTTAGAGTATGAGTTTAAATCTAAAGCCGTAGAATATTGTGAGAAACAAGATAATGATAGTATTGATTTTATTGAGACTGAAGATGGTAAAGTTATTGGATATAATTTAGATTCAAAAGTTAATGAGTTATTTGAAAATTTAGAGTTTATTGATGATAGAATAAAATTTATTACTAAAATGATGATAATTGCTAATAGATGGTATGGTGTTGAAATAGATTTAGAACAGATACCATTATTAATAGAAGAGTAAAAAATAGGAGATAAAATGAAAGATATGAAAGATTTAAAAAAAGATTTTGAGAACTTTAACCCAAAAGATGCTTTCTGTTCAGATGGAAGTTGTGATTCAGATGAAGAGGTTGATTTAAAAGACTATCCAAGTTATACAGATGCTTTATATGCGAAAATAATAGCTCCTAGTGTAAGTGGGATATATATTTCAAGATGGGATATAAAAGATATAGCTCTAGTAGCAGGTGAATCTATGGCAATACATCCAAGAAAAAGAATGTTTGAACTTGTTATGAAGTTTGCAACAACAAAAGAGAATATGCAAAGTTTTTTAGATGCTTTAGAGAACCATATAGAGAGTAAAATAGATATATATCGAGAGTTAGTTGAACAGTTTCCATCAAGTGCAGAGATTTTTAATGTTAAAATTGAAAAAGCAGAAAATACAATAAGAGCATTTCCTGTAATTATTAATGAGTATTTCGAGTAAAATATACTATTTAGAAGTTCTTAAATCTACACTTTCCCAATTAGGAACTTCATAAAGAGATGGAAAGTCATCTAAAATCTCTTGAGGTTGAAAATTGGATTTATATGCAAAGGCTTTACATCCATCTACCCAATAACCTAAATATATCCAATCTAAACCAAGAATATTTGCTAATTTAACTTGATACATTAATGAGTATATGCCTAACGATAAATGACTATACTCTGGGTCATAGAAAAAATATATAGAACTAATTCCATCTTCTAATATATCTATTAAATCAACTCCTATTAATTTCCCATCTCTAATATATAAAACCTCTTTTCCAAAATCGTTTGCACCCTCTGAAAAATTATCTCTATATTCTCTATTTCTCATCATTTTAAAGTCCCAACTATCTTTTTCTGCCTTATATTTATGATATTTATTATATAGGTCAATATGAGCGTCAGTTAAAGATGGCTTTTGAACGATAATCTCTGTATCTATATTTCTTTTAATTGATTTCTTTTGTGATTTTGTAAATTTATAGTTTTTAACATCTATACGAATACTTTTACACTCATTACAATCTTTACATACTGGATAAAAATAGTAATTACCAAATCGTCGCCAACCTCTTTTAATAACTTCTGTTGCAAAGGTCTTATTTGACTGTTCAATATATTTATATCTCATACGAACTTTTCTGTCTGGTAGATAAGCACAATTATAATTCAATGTGGTGAAATCTGTTGATGGTGGATTTAATTTTTTATTTTCTGTAATCATAATTGTGATTTTACCTAAATTAGATAAAATATACTTATATTAGACGATATATTATAAATCAAAGGAACTTTATGCTTCTATACCAACCCTTAAATGGATATTCATACAATAGTGATAGTATTTTTTTATATGATTTTATATCATCTTTCAATCCTAAAGGTAAAATATTAGATGTTGGCTGTGGTGTTGGAGTTATATCTCTACTCATATCTCGTGATTTTAATATAGATATTTCAATTATAGATAAACAAGATATAATGTTAAAGTATGCAAAACATAATTTTAAAATTAATAAATTATCAGTGAAAAGTTATTTAGATGACTTTTCATCTTTTCATTCTAATGAAAAATTTGATATAATAATCTCTAATCCTCCATTTTATGATAGTCAGGTAACACAAAGCAGTAATTTAAATATAAATATTGCAAGATATGCTCAACATTTACCTTTTGTTAATTTTGTTCAAAATGTAAAAAAAGTTTTAAAACCAAGAGGTAGATTTATATTTTGTTATGATAGTAAACAGATTGATATGCTTTTGTATACTCTTAAAAAATATAATATTAATCCAGAAATAGTTAGGTTTGTACACTCTAAAATTGATAGAGAGTCAAAATTGGTAATGATAAATGCTAGATTAAATTCTAAATCTATGACAAAGATATTACCTCCTTTAATTGTTTTTGATGAGAATAATAACTATTTAATAGAGGCTAAAGAGGCTTTTAGAAAAGCAAATACATATAGTATAAAAGGGGAGTTTTAAGATGAATATTATAGAGAAAGATGGATATGATTATAAGTTTGATACTAATGCGTGTGTAGCTTGTGGTGGTCATTGCTGTACAGGGGAGAGTGGATATATTTGGGTCAAACATCAAGATATAGTTAATATAGCAAATTTTTTAAATATGGAGATTGACGATTTTGTTTTAAACCATATCAAAAAAGTAAAACATAGATATAGTATAATAGAGAGATATAGAGAAGAAGAGAGTGATTTTGCTTGTATATTCTTTGATGATATAAAAAAACAGTGTTCAATATATCCAGTTAGACCACTTCAGTGTAGTACCTTCCCTTTTTGGGAACAATTTAAATGTAATAAAGATGAGGTAACAAAAGAGTGTATAGGAATTTTATAAAAGTAATAATATCAGGAATAATATTATCTTCAATATCTATAAAAGCTAACTCTATGAAGGCTAAAGAAGATGAACTAATTATTAAAGCGATTTGGCTAGAAGAGAATTTAGAATTTAATAAAAGTGCAAATATATATAGTATTTTATATAAAAATACAAATAAAAAAGAGTATTTATTTAAAGAGATAAGTATCCGTTTTTATACTCAAAATAAAATTCCAGAGAGTTTGAAAAAATTAAAAAAGTGGAATCGTTTACACCCTAAAAATTTAATTGGAAAACGATTATTAATTACTATATATCTTCAAGAGAAAGAGTATAATAATGCTACTTTAATTGGTAAAACACTTATTGAAAGTTCTGATAAAGAGGAGGACTTAGAGCTTGTAGCTAGTTCATATTTGTATAATAAAAATTATAAAAAAGGTATTGATTTATTAACTACTATATATCACAAGAATAATAATGAGAATGTTTTACTTCGTATTGTTGCCGTAATGACACAATATATGGATAAAAATATTGAGGCGATTCAATTATTAGAGACTCATCGAATGATAAATAATGTATCTATTGAAGCATATAAAATGTTAATAGATTTGTATATTAAAGAGAAAAATATAGATAAGATTCTAAATATTTATAAAGTTTTATACAAAAGAGAGAATAATGATGAGTATAAAAGACGAATTATCGAAATATATGTATATAAAAGAGATTTTAAAAATATGATTAAATTCCTAGAAGAGTCAGAAGGAAATAACGATATATTATATGATTTGTATAAAAAGGAGAAAGAGTTTAAAAAAGCCATAAAGTTAGCTAATAAATTTTATAAAGATACACAAAATCCAAAATGGTTAGCAGAATTGGCAATTTTAACTTATGAAGATGCAGAAGATAAAAATTCTAAAAAGATATTAAAAAAATTTAGAGAACTTTTTGATAAAGCTATAACTTTAGGTGTTGATGATAGCATCTATCTAAATTATTATGGGTACACACTTATTGACAAAAATATAGATATAGATAGAGGTATAAAAATGATTAAAAATGCTCTAAAACAGCAACCTAAAAATAGTTATTATTTAGACTCAATTGCATGGGGATATTTTAAAAAATTAGAGTGTCAAAAAGCATATAAAATAATGAAACAAGTGATAGACAAAGAGGGTACAAAAGAGATTGAGATAAAAGAGCATTGGGAAAATATTAAGGAATGTATATAATAAAGTGTTAAATGAGTGTTAAATATTGACATATATCAATATTATAGTTTAAGAAATTAAGATATAATAGATGGTTAATTTAATGTTTAAGGAGTATATATGAAGAATGGTTATAAGAAGCTTTCTACGCTTTTTATGAGTTCTGCACTAATGGCTACGACAGTCTTTGGTTCGGGTGCTTTAGAGAAGGTGATGAAAGATAGGGGTTTAACAGAAAATGATGTTATTCATGCAGCTAAAACCTATAATCCTACTGGTGGTAGAGATGAATATATTGTGTTTAGTTCTGGTGGACAATCTGGGCAAATGATTGTATATGGTGTTCCATCAATGAGAATTTTAAAATATATCGCTGTATTTACTCCAGAGCCTTGGCAAGGTTATGGGTATGATGTAGATAGTTTAAAAGTTCTTAGAGAGGGTAACATTAGAGGTAGAGAGATAAATTGGGGTGATACTCACCATCCAGCACTCTCTGAAAAAGATGGTAAATATGATGGTAAATGGTTAGTAATAAATGATAAAGCCAATCCAAGACTTGCTGTTATTGATTTAGAAGATTTTGAAACAAAGCAAATAGTTGTAAATCCTGTATTTAAATCTGCACATGGTGGAGCTTTTTTCACTCAAAATTCAGATTATATTATAGAAGCAGCACAATATGCAGCTCCGTTTGATAATAACTATCATTCAATTGAAGAGTATAAAGAGACTTATAGAGGTGGAGTTACACTTTGGAAATTTGACTCTAAAATAGGTAGAATTATACCAAAAGACTCTTTTACACTTGAACTACCTCCATATATGCAAGATTTATCAGATGCAGGTAAAGGTGTTTCTGATGGTTGGGGTTTTACAAACTCATTTAATACAGAGATGTATACAGGTGGGATAGAAGTTGGTATGCCACCTTTTGAAGCAGGTTGCTCAAGAAATGATACAGACTTTTTACATGTATATAATTGGAAAAAATTAGCTGAAATTGCTAAAGATGAAAAAAATGTAAAAATAATTAATGGTACAAGAGTTATTCCTATTAGTGTAGCTGTTGCAAATAATGCACTATTTTTAATTCCAGAACCAAAATCACCACATGGTGTTGATGTATCTCCTGATGGTGAATACATTGTTGTTTGTGGTAAATTAGATACTCACGCATCTGTTTATAAATGGAGCAAAATTAAAAAATTAATTGATGATAAAAAATATGCAGGGAAAGACCCTTATGGTATTCCTATCTTAGATATGAAATCTTCTCTTCATGGTCAAGTTGAATTGGGTCTTGGGCCATTACATAATCAATACTCAAATGTAGATGGTGAGATTTATACATCTTTATATGTTGATAGTCAAATTGTAAAATGGAACTATAAAACTTTAAAAGTTCTTGATAAAGAGAATGTTCATTATAATGTTGGACACCTTTGTGGTATGGAAGGTAAATCTGCTGACCCTCAAGGAAAGTATATTATATCTTTAAACAAACTTGCAATTGATAGATTTCAAAATGTTGGACCATTGCACCCACAAAATCACCAACTTATTGATATAAGTGGTAAGAAGATGGATTTACTTGTAGATATGCCTCTTCCATTAGGTGAACCTCATCAAGCTGTGGCAATTAGAGCTTCTAAGTTGCATCCAAAAGTACGATACGCAATGGGAACAAATACTAAAACAGGCAAAATGCACAAAGGTAAAACACTTGCAGGTCAAGAGAAAATAGTAAGAGATGGTAATAAAGTAACTGTTTATGCAACTTTAGTTCGTTCTCATATTAATCCTGAGAGAATTACAGTTAATAAAGGGGATATTGTTACTATGTACTTAACAAACCTTGAAAGAGCTGAAGATGAAACTCATGGATTTACTGTTGATAATTTTGACATTCATGCATCATTAGAACCAGGAGAGACTACAGAACTTAAATTTAAAGCAGATATTGAGGGTGTATTCCCATATTACTGTACAGAGTTTTGTTCAGCACTTCACTTAGAGATGATGGGTTACTTAATGGTTAAAGACCCTAATAAAAAATATGTATCAGCACAAAAACTTAAAATGGCAAAAATGTCAGACGAAGAGCTTAAAGCTGAATATCAAAAAACAGTAGCTGTTAATAGTGCAACAGATGTTGTAATTCAATCAGTTGTTAAATTTTTGAAAGAAAATAACTACGATAAATATCCAACAGTTAAAGCTTTAGTAGTAGATGCACTTGACCAATATGGAAAAATTGCAGGACAAAAAGCTAAATCAGATGAAGCAATTAAAGCTAATGATTATGAAAAAGCTATTCTATTTGAAAATATGATTTGGCAATATATGGTTAAGACAGCTGATGTTGGTATCAGAGCTAAAGATTTATTAGTTAAAAAAGTAGCAACAAAACAATCTCCAGAAGCAGAAAAAGGTGCAAGAGCATTTGATGAAGGTGGATGTAGTGGTTGTCATGTTATCGGTAAAGTAAGTTCAGGACCAGACTTAACAGGTGTACTTCAAAGACATGAAAATGGTGAGAAGTGGGTAGCAGAATTTGTTAAAGCTCCAGAGAAAAAATTTAATGAACCTTATATAAAAGGTATGATAGATTACTTTAACCTCAAAATGCCTAATCAGCATATGAGTGATGAAGAGATTAAAAATATCATTGAATATTTTAAATGGGTAGAAGAAAACGCTAATCTATTTTAGCAAAAATATAGAATAAACCTCTTTTGAGGTTTGTTCTATTCTAAAGATATAACTAATAATTCTTAAATCTCATATTTGAACCTCTCCTACCTTTTCTAAAACAGTTTTCACATATTGAAAATCTATAGCTAAAATCTAAGACTTTAGAGCATCTATTGCATTTTTTTACAAAGTGACCTTTTTTAAGAGAGTTTTCTATGAATTGATTTAATCTTACTCTTGCATTTATAGCTTTTTGTGTATCTTTAAACCTATCTGGAAATTTAAATGATAGCCATAAATATAATGAAATTTCTCTTACTCTATCTTCTGCATTTAGTAACATATCATTTGTTTGGGCGAAGACTGGTAAATCTCTTGGTGGTATATATATGACTTCTTCATCTCTCTCTATGCTTTTAATATATCTATGAAATACTGATTCTATGTATGGCGAGGAGGTGCTAACAGGAGCACAAGTTAAAAAATATCTGGTTTTTAAATCAAGATTATACTCATCTACTATATTTGCTATTTCTAACATTGAATCTATATTTCCTGCCACAAATGGACCTTCAAACTCCATATTTTCTGCAAAAAATGTTAAAATTTCCATAATATTATTGGTCTCTAGTATCTCTCCTATTAACATAGTATGTTCTAATGTTGCCATTATCGAAAATGGTAACTCTATTTCAGTTAATGGCTTGTGAAATTGTCTAGTTATTGTCTCTAGTGAGTTTTTATTTAAAGCCCCAACAAAACCTATATCTTCAATACCATATCGTCCTGCTCTTCCTGCAATTTGTAAAACTTCTGATGGAAGTAACTCTCTTCTTCTTAATCCATCAAATTTATTATCTTTAGAAAAAAGTATAGTTTTTATTGGAAGATTTAAACCCATTGCAATTGCATCAGTAGCTACTAATATACTACTCTCTCCCTCTCTAAATCGTCTTGCCTCTTCTCTTCTAACTTCTGGCGATAAATTTCCATATATCACCGATACACTATAATCTATTGATAGTTGTTGTTTTAGTCCTAATACATCTCTTCTTGAAAATGCTACGATAGCTGTCTGTTTTTCAATTTGATTTAGTGGTATAGGTTTTTTGAGTATCTCTAAAGGATTTTTTCTCTTAAATTCAACTACTTCTAACGGTTCATCAAGATATTCACATAACTCTTTAACTGCCTCTAAAACATTAGATGAACCTGTTAATATAACTTCTTTTGCAGGAACACCAATAAGTGCATTTGCCCAAGCCCAGCCTCTATCTCGGTCATCAATCATCTGTATTTCATCTATTACACATACATCTACATCTACATTGCTATTTAACATCTCAATTGTAGAGGATATATGTGTTGACTCCTCATCAATAATCTCCTCTTCACCTGTTATTAGAGATATAGGAATACCTGCTTTTTTTAGATTTTCATATCCTTCTAATGCTAAAAGTCGTAAAGGAGCTAGATAATATCCTGTATCTGCTTTTTTAAGAGACTCAATAGCACTATATGTTTTTCCACTATTTGTCTCACCTATATTAAAAATAATTTTTCGATTTAGAGACCGTGCTAAAGGAAATAGATTTTTAAAATCTTTAATACTTTTCGCTAAAAGTTCTTCTCTCATCTTCTTCTCTTTTATAGGTTTGATATACTCTATAAATTGGAATAAAACTCGTTTTCTACTCTTATCTTTTAGTTTTAAAACTTTAGTATTATTAACTTGAGGAACTACAAATCTTATAATAAATTCGTGTAATTTTTTATCCTCTAAATTTAAATTTTTTGATAAATTTTTCATCTCAAAATATAAATCATTAATCACATAGTTAAAACTTTTTATTGTATCTTCATCTACTCTGTTTAAATCACTTATTATAGGTAAATCTACTCCTTTCCAAATATCGTGATATATTATCTCTTTGGAGTATACTACTTGAATATTATATTTTACTTTTGTGCCAAAAAGAAGAAACTCTTTCCTATTTTCTATTATAAAACTCTCATCATTATCAAAAAGATTATATTTAATATCTATTTTATTTAAAATACTCTCTATGATTTCTATATTTATTGGAATATGATATAGTTTAGCTTCTGGAGACATTGTTTTAATAGTATTTAGTATCTGTTCTTGAGATAAATATCTATGCTCTTTCTCTATTAATGACAATATGAAATTATCTATGAGTTCTTGTTTATCAGATATTAATATCTCTTTTTCTATTGATAGAATATGTTCTATTTCAATATTTTTTTTACTCCATAATGTATCAAAATTTATAGGTTCTGATTTTGTTAGTAGTCGTTTTTTAAAGTCTATATCTTTCATTTTAAATATATAATTTTCATAAAAGCTCATACTCTCTACACTATCAAAGATTACATCTAAACTATTTTCTAAGGAGATTAAACGATTTTTTATACGAATATATTCTAATTTTGATGCTATCTTCTCTTCAGTTATTTTAATTCTTTTTGTATCTATAAAGGCCTCTAATATTTCAATCTCTTCATCTTTTGTATGAGGCATTCTATTAAGCAATAGTAGTATTTTATCGACTGTATCTACTGATTTATTCTCTACCATAGCACATCGTGGAGATATTGTTTGACGCAAATATCTAACTATCTCTTCTCTAAATCTATGGTCTCCTTCACTCCAATTTCTTCTAAGAGTTCGTATCATCTCATCTCGTTCTAAATTAAAAAGTTCTAACTCTAAAAGCATACATAACTCTACTAATCTATCGTCTGCTAATTGAGTTATACCCTCATCAAATGATAATCCATTAAAAAAATTGCGAACTTTATTATTTAATTTGATAAGATATTTTCTTTTTTTCTTTGCCATACTATTTCACTTGTTTTTTAAATTTAAAATAGAGTATATCTCACTTTTACCAAAATATGAAGTGAAATTAGATAAACTTACACTAATGAAGTAAATTTTTTAGGAAAGAGATAAATGTCTAATTATATTACAGGTGCGACAACAGCACTTATAACACCTTTTAAAAATGGAGTTCTTGATGAGGATACTTATGCTATACTTATTCAACGACAGATAAATAATGGAATTAATGCAATATGTCCCGTTGGTACAACAGGTGAAAGTGCAACTCTTAGTCATAATGAGCATAAAAGATGTATAGAGATAGCAGTTGAAGTGTGTAAAGGTACTAATACTAAAGTTTTAGCTGGAGCAGGAAGTAATGCAACTCATGAAGCTATTGATATTGCAAAACACGCAGAGTCTTGTGGTGTTGATGCAATTTTTTCTGTAAGTCCATATTATAATAAGCCGAGCCAAGAGGGTCTTTATCAACACTATAAAGCCATCGCATCAGCAGTTGAACTTCCATTTATGTTATATAATGTACCAGGTAGAACAGGGGTTGATATTTTGCCTGATACAGTTATCAGACTATTTGATGATATTCCTAATATATTTGGAATAAAAGAGGCAACAGGTTCTATTGAAAGAAGCATAGAGTTATTATCAAGACGACCAGATTTATATCTATTCTCTGGTGATGATGCTATTGATTATCCAATTTTAGCAAATGGTGGTAGAGGAATAACATCTGTTACATCTAATCTTATTCCTGACTTAAAGAGTAAATTGGTTAAAAGTGCATTAGATGGTGATTTTAAAACATCTAAAGAGATTAATGATAAATTATATCCTATTAATAAAGTTATGTTTTGTGAGAGTAATCCAATTCCAATTAAAGCAGCAATGTATATAGCAGGATTAATTCCAAGACTAGAGTATCGTCTTCCTCTTGTACCTCCAACTCTTGATAATATGAAAAAGATAGAAGATGTTATAAAAAATTATGAAATTGTAGGAGTATAGTTATGATGAAGGGTAAAACAGTAGTAATTACAGGGGCAACAAAGGGTATAGGAAAAGCTATTGCTGAAAAATTTGCAAAAGAGGGTGTAGATGTAGCGTTTACATATAATAGCAATAAAGAGATTGCTCATACTATTGCAGATGAGTTATCAGAGAAATATGGAATTAAAGCAAAAGCTTATCCTTTGAATATATTAGAATTAGATGAATTTAAGCCACTTTTTTTAGAAATTGATAAAGATTTTGATAGAATTGATTTCTTTGTATCTAATGCAATGATTTACGGAAGACCTGTTGTTGGTGGATATGGTAAATTTATGAAACTTAGACCAGCAAAAGGGTTACAAAATATATACACAGCCACTGTTGGAGCATTTGTTAGAGGTTCTCAAGAGTCAGCTAAAAGAATGGAAAAAGTTGGTGGTGGTTCAATTGTAACTATGTCAAGTACAGGAAATCTTATATATATAGACAATTATGCAGGTCACGGAACAAACAAAGCAGCAGTTGAAGCAATGAGTAGATATGCAGCAGTTGAGTTAGGTGAGATGGGAATTAGAGTAAATGCAGTAAGTGGTGGGCCAATTGATACAGACGCATTAAAAGCATTTACAAATTATGAAGAGGTTAAATCTGAAACAATTAAACGGTCAGCTGTTAATAGAATGGGTAGTCCAGAAGATATAGCAGGTTCTGTATACTTTTTATGTACAGAAGAGGCTAGTTGGATAACAGGACAAACACTTGTAGTTGATGGTGGAACTACATTTAGATAAAGTTAAATCAAAAAAAGGATAGAGTATGTTTAGAGTAGCGATTATTACATCATTAACAACAGCATTAGTTTGGGGTTCTTTCATTCCTACATTTGGTGGAGATACAAGATATAAAGATAAAAGTTATCAAAGAGATAATAATAAAAGTATTGTATATAATACCAAAACAGATAAAATGTTTAGTGACTTTGAGAATAAAAATAGATATACATTTTCTAAAGCTCAAGAGTATTGCAAAAAACTAGACTATGCAAGTTTTAAAGATTGGAGAGTTCCAACTTACGAAGAGCTAAGAGATTTATTAGATATTCCTCGTCAACCAGTCTCTATTAAACATCCATTTAAAAATGTCCAAAAAGGTATATATTGGAGTTCTAGTGAAGATAAATATGGAAACTCATGGTATACAGATTTTGATTTAGGTAGATACAGTACAGGAAAAAATAGTAAAGAGTTTTTTGTAATGTGTATTAGAGATGGAAAAAATAAAAAATAAAAGGTTTATGATGTATTTATCAAAAAAAATATTTTCTAGCATAATTAGTATTTCACTTATAAGCACTATAATGCTTAATGCTGATGACGCAGTAACTAAAGTCAAAGAGAGTAGTAGAGTTACTCAAATTGAAGCAGGAATAAGTGCTAATGAATTAGTAGAAAAAGCTTATACTTATATTGCAAATCTTAAAGAGTATAGTTTTAATGCTACTATTCTTAATGAAGATAATCTAAATTCTGAAATGTTCATATATTTAACACATAATTATAATGTCAGTGTAGTTAGACCTAATAAAATTCGTATGAATGTTAGAGGAGATGTAGATAATAGAGATAGTTATTTTAATAATGGAAAAGTATCTATGATAGATATAGATAAAAATACCTATGGTCAAGTAGATGTATCTTCTGATATTAATAATGGACTTGATGATTTAATTGATAATTATGATATTTCTCTTCCTCTAACTCAACTTTTATATAGTAATATGGCTGATGAAATCAAAGAGGATTTCGCAAAAGGTTATTATATTGGTAAAGTAAAAGTAGATGGTGCAATGTGTTATTATGTTGCTTTTCCTAGTAAAAAATGGGATATAAATTTATGGATAGAAGATGGAGATATTCCTTTAATTAGAAGAGTTATCTTTTTGGATAAAAGTAGTGAGGGAGAGCCTAGGTCAATTATTAGTATAAAATGGAATATTAATAAAAAAATAGATAGTTCGTTATTTGATTTTAAAGTACCAGAGAATGCAACTAAGGCTAAAGTAGTTACTATTGAAGAGGCAAAGAAACTTATAATCAAAAAAGATGAAGAGACAAAGGATATAAAATGACAAAAAGAAACTTTTTTATAGCAAGATTTTCAATTGTATTAGTGTTAATAGGTCTTTTTTCTCCATCTATTAAAATAGAGACAGAAGGTTTAATATCAAATAAACCATTATCATCTCTATCAACAACTAATATCTCTATAACTCTTTTTACAGAAGCTGAAGCTAGACGAGGTCATCATAGAAGAGGTCATAGAAATCATAGAAGAAGAGCTCATCGTAGAGGAAATTATCGCCACCATCATAGAAGAAGTCATAGAAGACGAAATAATATAATAGGTGGAATTGTTGCAGGAGCAGTTATAGGTTCAGCTATTAGCAACTCAAGAAATAGATGTGAAGTTGTATATGTTCGTGGAATTAGATACAAAGATTGTGGAAATGGATTAAGACGATATTAATCGTTAATCCATCTCTTTATAATAATTTAAAACTCTTTCATCTACATTAATAATCTTTTTTATATAACTCCTAAAATTACCCCTATTAAAATCTATTTTTAGATTTTTAGGGTCGGTAGCTCTTGAAATTGCTACATAAAATTGACTTGGTGCAAATATATTATCTACATTGCAAACAAGATTATCTATACTCATACCTTGTGATTTATGAATTGTAACAGCATAAGCTAATTTAATTGGAAATTGAGATAGTGTAGCTAGAGACAGATTATCTACTTTTTGTTCATCATCTTTATTAACTGTTATCTCTGAAAGTTCAAAATCATATTTTTCTAATTTAATTAATTCACCATCACTTTTTTCAATTATAAGAAAATCATCATCAATATGCTCTATTATCCCTCTCTCTCCATTTACAAACTCTTCTCGTTTATTTATAGTAAATAGAACTGGTGCCCCAACTTTTAGAATTAATGTATCTAATATAGGTAATAGTTTTTTCCAACTCTCTATTTTTTTTGGGTGAACCATATTTGATACTGTTATATCAGCATATATTTTGGTCTCTTTTGTTTTTAATGCATTGATTTTCTTTATATTTGTCTCTTCAACTTCTTTATTTCTTCCATATAAAAGTGTATGTTCTTTGGAGTATATGGAGTTGTTTTTATAAAGATATAATAGATAATTTATCACCTCATCATCACATATCCCAACTCGTATTTTATGAAGTATTTTTGTAAAATCTCTATCTTTTGTCCGTTTCATCTCTGTTAATTCAATAACTAAAGGATTAAACTTTTGCCAAGCTTGACTCTCAAAAGCATATAATGCCTCATCAAAAAGAAGATTTTGTTTTTTATATTTTGTGACAGGAGGAAGTTGAAAAAAGTCACCTACAAATAGAACTTTACCATTAAAATTTGAATTTATTAATCTAAAATATATCATATCTAAAAGTTCTGTACTTATCATAGAGATTTCATCTATAATAATTAACTCCGTAGCTTTTAGAATTTTTCTAAGATTAGTTAATTTTTTTTTATTTCGCTTATCTTGTTCTAATAATTCATTAAAATTACTTGATATTCCAAATACAAAAAAACTATGAACTGTCATACCACCTATATTAACTGCACTTATACCTGTACTACCTAATGCAACAATAGATTGTTCATTTTCATTATAATGGTCAATAACTTTATTAGTATTATAGCTTTTACCAACACCTGCACCACCAGTTAAAAATACATTATGTGTCTTTAACTGTTCTATTATCTCTTGTAATTTATTCATTAGAAACCAACTTTATCAATTTTGCCATTTTTACATCTACTGTAAATATCTTTTCCATCTTTTAGTAAATCTTTTATATTATCTTTACCACTGCCTAAGTGTATCCACAGTTCTGTAATCATACCTTTTTGACATCTAATTTCAACTTTTTTTCCACTTCCAGCCCCAAAACTTGCATTCATTTTAAATCTAATTTGTTCTAAAGTCACGCTTTTACCTATATTTTGAGTAAAAAATTGACCAACTTTAGAATCATTAATCTGTTTTGTAAGAGATATAGCTTTTTTATAATAACTATTAGGAGTTAGATTTGTACAAGTTCCGTGTTTAATCCATTCGTGTCGATGAAGATTTGACCCATACCCTGCCATAACCTCTTTTAACTCTTTAATTACTTCAGGAGTAAGATTTAATGATGGAAGTTTTCCCCACTTATGTCTTTTATCAAATTTTTTATTCTCGCTAGATACTCCACAATATATATTATCTCTTGGTTGTGGCCATAATCCATGCAGTCCAAATTTTGTATCTGTATATCTTTTTGAAAAATTATTTTTACACTCTTTAACATATCTATGTGTTTCACAAAAGGCATTCTGCCAACTTAGAGCTAAGAGTTGTTGTTTTGATACTCTCTTATTAGTAAAATTACTATTGGCACTATTTTTAAAACATTTTTTATCAACCCATCTATTTGGTACTGATGTATTTTTTATAGAAATATAATATTGACTGTTTTGTTCTCTAATTATTTGATAAGAATTTCCTATCTTTAAACGCTGATTATTAATATTTTTTGTATGCTTTATATTATTATATACTTCACAACTATCAATAGCCTGAACCAACCCCTTTGCCCATAAAGAGCTAAGAGATATTATAAGTATAAATAATAATTTTTTCATCATTTATCTTTTTAAAGTATCACTAATCATAAATGCTAACTCTAACGCTTGGTTTGCATTTAATCTAGGGTCACATTGAGTATGGTATCTACTACCTAAATCTTCAGCTGTAATACCACAAGATTGACTTCCTGTACACTCTGTAACATCTTCTCCTGTCATCTCTAAATGGATACCACCTGCAATAGTACCTTCTGCTTTATGTATTTGAAAGAACTGTTGAACCTCTTTTAAAATGTTGTCAAAATCTCTTGTTTTGTATCCTGTTGAACTCTTCTCAACATTTCCATGCATGGGGTCACAACTCCAAACAACACTTCTGCCTTCATCTTTAACTCTTTTTAATAGATTAGGATAGTGTTCAGCTACTTTATTCGCACCCATTCTAACAATTAAATTTAATCGACCATCTTCATTATCTGGATTTAATTTATCGATTAATTCAATTAATTCATCCTCTTTCATACTTGGTCCAACTTTACAACCTATTGGATTTTTTATACCTCTAAAGAATTCAATATGTGCTTCATTTAAATCTCTTGTTCTATCTCCAATCCAAAGCATATGAGCAGAGCAATCATACCAATCTCCTGTAATGCTATCTCTTCTTGTTAATGCCTCTTCATAATTTAATAGAAGTGCTTCGTGAGATGTATATAGAGTTGTTTGGTGTAGTTGAGGTGTGTTTTGTGCATTTATTCCACATGATTGAATAAACTTCATAGATTTACTGATTTTATCACTTAACTCTTCATATTTTAACCCAATAGGATTCTTTTTAATAAAGCTTAAATTCCATCTATGTACCTCATTTAAATCTGCAAATCCACCTCTTGAGAATGCTCTCACTAAATTTAAAGTTGCTGATGATTGGTTATATGCTTGAAGCAGTTTTTTAGGGTCAGGCATTCTACTAGACTTATCAAATCCTATATCATTTACAATATCACCTCTATAACTTGGAAGACTTACTCCATTAATATTTTCAAAGTCGCTTGAACGAGGTTTTGCAAATTGACCTGCTAATCTACCAATTTTTACTACGGGTTTTTCTCCAGAGAATGTCATTACAACAGCCATTTGAAGAATTAATTTATATAAGTTTTGAATATTACTTGCATTAAAAGCATTAAAACTCTCTGCACAATCACCACCTTGAAGTAAAAATGCTTCACCTTTACTTACTTCTGCTAATTTACTTTTTAGACTTCGTGCTTCTCCTGCAAAGATAAGAGGTGGATAACCAGCTAGTGTGGTCTCAACCTGTTTTAATAATTCTAAATCTTCGTATGTTGGTTGTTGCTTAATTGGAAAATCTCTCCAGCTATTTGGACTCCAGCTCATATTATATCCTTAAATAAAAATTTGATGATTATACCTTAAAAAATCCAAATTATAGAATATAAATATTTTTTAGATTATTTCTTAGCAATAAATGTTACAAAGTTAGCCCATTGAAAAATTGTTGTAATCTCTTTAAATCCTGCATCTTTGCACATTTGAATATTCTCTTCAATTGTAAATGGAATTAAAACATTTTCTAAAGCTTCTCTTTTTTGAGATATTTCATATTGACTGTACCCCTGCTCTTTTTTATAGTTATAATATATATCTATTAATTTTTTATCAAGAACTTTATCTTTAAAAACAACTTTTTCAGAAAATATAAAAACACCATCATCTTTTAGAGAAGTTGATATTTTTTTTATAAGTTTAACTCTATCTATGGGACGAATAAATTGAAGTGTATAGTTTGCAACTACTATATCTTCGTCTCTATATTCATAATCTAACATATTAGCATAAGATAATTCAATATTTGCTCCAAATGCTTGACATTTTTGATTTGCTCTCTCTAGCATTGCATTTGAGTTATCAATTCCCTTTAACTTCATACTAGTTGTCATTTGACTATTTAAATCAAGTAGAAACTTTGCAGTTGAAGAGCCTAAATCTAAAACTTTTTTATTATCCTCTTCTTGACTCAAGATAATAGATATTATTAACTCTCTAACTTCACTATAAAATGGCACAGAACGACTTAGCATATCATCAAAGACCGATGCAACAGCCTCATCAAATTCAAATTTTTTTGTAATCGGTTTATCAAATATATTATCTTTCATAATTTTAGTCCTAATTTTAGATAATAAATAATACCATAACACTCTAAGGATTTCTAAGCTAATATATTAGTAAAAATATAGGATAAATTATGGATAAAATTAAAATAGGTGTTATAACTACAAGCGACAGAGCTAGTGCAGGAATATATGAAGATATTTCTGGAAAAGCAATTATGGATACAGTGGGTGCATATCTTCTAAATGAGTGTGAATATATTTATAGATGTATTCCTGATGAGCAGAGTGTCATAGAGACAACTCTAATTAAATTATCAAGAGATGAAAAGTGTGATTTAATTGTAACAACAGGTGGGACAGGACCATCTATGAGAGATGTAACAACAGAGGCAACAGAAAATGTATGTCAAAAACTCCTACCAGGATTTGGAGAGCAGATGAGAGCTGTTAGTTTACAGTTTGTGCCAACAGCAATTTTATCAAGACAAACGGCTGGAATTTGTAATAGTTCATTAATTATAAATTTACCAGGTAAACCAAAATCAATCAAAGAGTGTTTAGATGCTGTATTCCCTGCAGTTCCTTACTGTATTGACCTTATCGGTGGAGCATATATGGAAGCTAACGATGATGAGATAAAAATATTTAGACCAAAGCAGAAGTAACACTCTATGGAAATAAAATTTATAGAGTCAAAGATTGATGAGGTTATTAAAGAGTTAGAAAAAGAGGTGATGGAAGTTTTAATGGACGAAAGTTTAGATAAAAGAGATACAAATTTAAGAGTGAAACCATTGACTTCAACAAAAAAAATATTATTAAATGCACTTGATAGTATTAAAATGGTAGATGAACTATCTAAAAAAGATATAAATGAGATTAGTATATGAGACTAGATGAATTAAATGATATTATAAATCAAGAGCTTGGAGTCTTATTATACTTTTCAGGAGAAAATTGTAATGTATGTCACGCATTGAGACCAAAATTTAAAAAAGAGTTTGATACAAATTTTCCAGAGTTAAAACAGATATATCTTGATGCTCATCAAAATCCAGAAATATCTGCCTATTATCAAGTCTTTTCAGTCCCAACAATGATAGTTTTTATGGATAGACGAGAGTTTGCAAGAGAGGGAAGAGCTGTGAGTTTACATCAATTGGTCGAGAAATTAAAACGACCTTATAATATGATGATAGATTAATTATTTAGTGATTATAGATAGATTTTCAAAACCTTTCTCTTTTAAAATATCTATAATACTAACAAACTTTTGAAACTCTGTTTTTTGGTCTGTTTGAAGAGATATTACATCTTTCTTGGGGTCAAGTTTTTTAAGTCTATCTTCTAACTCTTTTAATGCTAAAGGATTTTTCTCATAAAAGTAGTCCCCTTTTGCATCTATGGATATAGAAATACTTTTCTTTTCGCTAATTTTTTTACTACTCGCCGTAGGTAAATCAACTTTTACCATTTTTTTAGTAGCAAATGTAGCAGTAGCCAAAACTATAACTAAAAGAACTAAAACAATATCAATAAAGGGAACAACATTTATTTTATCAAATCTCTCTCTTCTCATCTGTATCGTCTAGACTCTTTTTCATCTTGTGCTATTTCCCATTTACTAATTATTCTATCCACTTTTGTTAATAATAAATTATATATTACAGTGGCAGGGATTGCTACAACTAATCCAGCAGCAGTTGCCTTTAATGCAAGAGCTAAATGCTTCATAATCTCACCTGTATTTATATCATCTTGTTTATCTCCAATAATATAAAATGTCAAAATAATAGCTAAAACAGTACCTAATAACCCTATATATGGAGCATTACTTCCAATAGTAGCAATACCACCTAATCTTTTTGTTAAATCTAGTTCTAACTCTAATTTATGTCTATATTGAGTCAAATCTATTGAATGAAAAAACATAACTCTCTCTATGGCAAATGTAAATGTTAATATACTCATTAAGATTAATAATCCAATTATTCCATAATCAATAATATTTTTAATATTTTCTATCTCTAGCATATCTATTATTCGCTCCATCTATTTAGTTGTAACTCAAATTATACAACAACTTTATAAAAAAAGTTTCCAATAGCTTAATGCCACTCCAAAAGTTATAATAATTCCAGCAATATTTAAAATAAAACCTCGCTTTATCATCTCTTTGATATCAACATCACCCGTAGACATAGCAATAGCATTTGGAGCAGTAGCAATTGGTAGCATAAACGCATAACTAGCTGATATTGCAACAATTAACATAAATATTGTTGGGTCAAGACCACTCTTAGTAGCAAATGGATATATTATTGGTATCATAATTGATGTCAATGCTGTATTACTAGTTAATTCAGTAGCAAATACAACACCTGCACCAATAATAATCATTAATAGCATAGGTGATAGATAGCTAAATCCCATCATAATATCAGCTATATCTGTTGCAAGACCCGTTTTACTAAATGCCATTGCAATAGAGAAACCTGCACCAAAAAGAAATATAATCGCAAATGGTATTTTTGCAAAATCCTCTTTCCATTCCAATAAATCTATCTTTGGTAAAAACATTAATAATCCAAATGTTAAAATAGTAAGCTTTTCATTTATTGATATTCCAAATAGATTTTTCATAATAGGATTTAATGCAAGAATTACTCCAAGCCCTGAGAGTATATATAACATCTTTTTTTGATTATGTGTTAATTCTGTTTTATCTTTATCTAGCTCTATTAATTCAAAATTCTCTTTTTTAAACCCATATAAAAGAATTTCTGAAGCTATTATCATCATAATTATCGCAAGAGGTAACATCATTAAAATCCAAGTTGCAAAAGGGATACTCTCTAACCCTTGACTATCAATAAAATCCATTAAAATTAAATTTGGTGGAGTCCCCACAGGTGTAATAATGCCACCAATAGAAGAGGCGTAAGCTACACCTAAAAGAAGTCTAAATTTAAAGTCCTTATTGGTGGTAAGAAAACTAGCAATAGTTATAATTAATAGAGCAGTTGTTGTATTTGAAAGAATTGAACTTAAAAATCCAGATGTTACCATTAAAGAGAGCAGAACACCTCTTGGAGTTTTTGGAAATATAGATAAGAGTTTAGATGCTATCTGTTTATGTAATCCAGATTTTTCTGTAGCAATAGCTAATAAAAATCCACCAATAAATAGAAATATAGTTGTTTTAGAGTAGTTTGTAACAACAGAATTTGCATCAACCACTCCAAAAATCGGAAATAAAATAATAGGAAGTATCGAAACTGTACCCATGTGTAGACCGTTATTTGTCCATAAAGTTATTAAAAAACCGATAAGCCCAACAAGCCTAGATTGTGTTTCATCAAAGGAGTATAGAGCCAAAAAATATAAGAATAACCCTACAATTATAGCGATAATTATTAATTTATAACTCTTTAAAAAATCTTTTATATTCATATAAATACCTTTAGTATTAAATCATTTAAGTTAATCATTTTAAGATTTAAAAAGAGATTATATATGCTTGAAAATTTATAAAAATTATGTTATAGTGTAACTATATGTATCATTTCTATTAAAAAAAGAGATTTATTATAAAATAACTAGCGTTATATTGATGAAAATTAATATAATTGTAATAGATATTAGGATAGATAGTAAATATGGAAATTACAGAATAATATCAAACTTAAGGAGTTTATTATGGAAACAATTATTGGTTATTATGAAAATACAGACAGTAGTGTTCAATATTTTGCAGAGAGTGCAGATGGAGGACTAAGACCTTTAGAAAATAGTGATCCTATTTTTGAAGGGGATAGCGTAGTAGATGAAAATAGAAATCCTGCTCCAGATGGATTAGTTGTTCAAAATCTTTCATCAGATGGTGATGCTTGGGGTAGTGACGACGCTTGGGGTGGTGATGATGCATGGGGTAATGACCCTTGGGGTGATTCAGCAGACGATGGTTATTCATCAAGTTCTAGTTTCATCTTAAATGGAGACCAAACTTCAATCGTATCTGAAGAGGGTTTAGTTGATGGTATTACTGTTGATGATGACGGTGTTCCAGATACAACAAACTCATTAACTGCTAGTGGTAATTTTGATATATCAGACAGTGTAGTATCTGTAAAATTAGAAGCACCCACAGCTGAATATACATCTCAAGGCAAACAAGTTGAATGGACATTATCAGAAGATGGACAAACATTAGTTGGTGCAACAGATGAGAGAGATGTTGTTAAAATAAGTATAAATGAAGCAGGTGAATATACAACTGAACTTTTAGGAATTATTGACCACCCAGATTTAAATGTTGAAGAGCAATTAACAATAGATGTAAATGTTAAAGCTACAGATGCTTGGGGTGATTCAGAGACAGCAACATTAGGTGTTGTTATTGAAGATGATTCTCCAGAAATGGTAGCTAATGCAGATATAAGCCTCAATTTAGGGATAGACCCTACAATTACAAATGTATCTTTTGTTGTTGATGTATCTTCAAGTATGAGTGATAAAGATTTAGCTTTAGCAAAAGAGGCTATACAAAGTGTAGTTGATACATATAGTAATCTTGGTGGTGTTCATGTTAATATTATTCAATTCTCTGGAGGAGAAGCAGTTGATACTGGTTGGATTGATGCAAATAGTGCAAATGAATTTGAATTAGATAATACAAAAAGTGGTACAGATATTGTTCAGGGATTAAATAGTTTAGTCAATAGTTATAGTGAAGAGGTTCCTCAAGCTGACCAAAATATTGTATATTTCTTTGGAGATGGAAATACTTATGGTTCATATCAAGATACTTTTGATGAATTTACAGGTGCAACAAGAGATGCTAATGGTAATATAATTGATACTACAAATGATAATCCATGGACAAACTTTATTGAGAGTGGTACAATTGATAAAATGTTAAGTTATAGTATTAATACACCAGAAGTTATGTCTGATATTGTTCACTTAGCTGATAATGGAGAGAATGTTGTAAGCAGTGAACCTTTAGCTATTAGTGATATTTCTAGTTTATCAGACTCTATATCTAATGATGTTGTTTTATCTTCAACTGGAACATTTATGCAAGGTGATGAGGGGAATCCATTAATTGACTTTGGAGCAGATGGTGGACATATTACTTCTGTTCAAGTTGCTGGAAATATAGTTGAATATGATGAATCAAATCCTATCCAAACAGTTGTTGGAGAGAATGGCTCTTTTGAAGTTAACTTTAATGATGGTACATATACCTATTATACAAATTCAAATGAATATGAAAATAGAGAAGAAAAAATAACTATAAAAGTAGTTGATGGTGACCTTGATGGTGCTACTAACTCTATGGATGTTAATTTAGAAATTACAGTTGTAGAACCAGTAGTTGTAAGTTTAGATGCGACATCAGAAGTTACAGAAGCAGGTGACGATGTAGTTTATACAGCTACTTTGACAAAAGAGAGTAGTGGAGATACAATTGTAACTTTAGATAATGGTGAAGAAATTACCATTGCAGATGGTGAAACTACAGGTAGTGTAACTATTACTTTAGACTCTTCTGAAGATGTTTATAAAGATAGTGATTCAATTGAAGCAAGAATTACAGGTACAGAGGGTGGTGGATTTGATAATTTAAATATCAATACTAGACCAGCAGGAACTGAAATAGTTGATACAATTAATGATACTGTTGTTTCATTAGATGGTACAAGTGAAATTACAGAAGCAGGAGCAGATGTAGTTTATACAGCTACATTAACAAATGCAAGTCAAGGTGAAACAGTTGTAACTTTAGATAATGGTGAAACAATTACTATTGAAAATGGTGCAACTACTGGAACAACAACTGTAAGAGTAGAGGCTGGTGAAGATGTATATTTAGATTCATCAGTAGTAACAGCATCAATTGATGGAGCAAAAGGTGGAAACTTTGAGAATCTAGTTGTAGATGGAACAGTAGTTGAAACAAAAGTGAATGATACAATTGATTCTACAACTATTAGATTAGATGCAACAGCTGAAACATCAGAATCTAATGGGAATATTGTTTATACAGCTACAATAAATAGTGCTTCTCAAGGTGAGACAGTTGTAACTTTAGATAATGGTGAGCAAATTACTATTGCAGATGGTGCAACAACAGGAACAGTTTCAGTTGAAGTAAATGATGAAGATGCTCATCTTGATGCATCAGTAGTATCAGCTTCAATTGTAGGAGCAGAAGGTGGAAACTTTGAGAATCTAGTTGTAGATACATCAACAGTTAAAACAGCAGTTAATGATACAATTGATGATACAACTGTAAGTTTAGATGCAACTTCAGAAATTACAGAAGCAGGTGGAGAGGTAACTTATACAGCTACTTTAACAAATGCAAGTCAAGGTGAGACAGTTGTAACTTTAGATAATGGTGAAGAAATTACTATCGCAAATGGTGAAACTACTGGAACTGCAACAATTACAGTTGAAGCTGACGAAGATGCTCACTTAGATGCATCAATAGTAACAGCATCAATTAATGGAGCAAATGGTGGAAACTTTGAAAATCTAGTTGTAGATACATCAACAGTTGAGACTAAAGTAAATGATACAATTGATGATACAACTGTAAGTTTAGATGCAACTTCAGAAATTACAGAAGCAGGTGGAGAGGTAACTTATACAGCTACTTTAAC
>FPHG01000030.1_pt1 | contig 47097 bp, 47 predicted proteins | sample 1057261 | NCBI WGS metagenome assembly FPHG01 (sample SAMEA4473298, study PRJEB15554) | hydrothermal vent metagenome | biome: marine basaltic hydrothermal vent biome; feature: marine hydrothermal vent; material: water | place: Pacific Ocean | collected 2011-06-14/2011-07-23 | depth 1709 m
TAAATTAAAAGAGAAACTCTTTTTATCTAAAATATATAAGTTAATTCATGATATAAACAGAGAGAATATAGATGATGATAATCAAAAAATTAAAATTATTGAAAAAACCTTCGCATCTATTTTAACTGCTCTTTATGATTATGAGACAAAAGCTCAAAATAACCTTCATCATAGTGTAGATGAATATTGTATGAAGAGAAAGATAAATACCCTTTATAAATATGATAATTTAGATAAACTTACTAAAAAGAGTCGAGATGAACTCAAAGATATATCTACTGACCTTGTAAATATTAGTTATTATTATTTTATGTTATCAAAACAACTTTGGGAATTAAAAATGCAAAATCCATCAACTCATCAAAAAAATAATTTTGATGAAGCTTCATTAGAGATATTAGATGTTCCAAGAGTTACTTCTGCACATAAAAGAGATTTTGATGGGGCTTTTTGGGAAGTAAAATTATTAGTAACTGTTGAATTAGGAGAACAATCAGATGAGGTCATTCACCATATAAATATGTATATTGATGATTTATGGGATATATTTAACTTACCATTAAGATGTAAACAAGATGGAGAAGAGGATAAAGGAAATAAGAGGAATAGATATTCTTGGAGACAATAAACTAAAAGTCGGAATAAATTCCGACTTTATAGCTATTTAGCTTTTAATAAAGATACAAACTTTTTTCTCTGTTCAGGAGTTAATATTTTAAGAGTTTTCTCTATCATATCAGCTCTTAGATTTGTCATTGTAACTGTTCTTTTTGTTGCTACTTTTAACATACCATCTCTATCTACACCTTTTTCAGTAATAAAATCACTGATTTTTGGTTTATTAGACTTTTGATTTTTTATCTTTTTGCGTATATCTTGTCGACTAGCTCTTAGCTCTTTTTTTTGAGCTTGTGTTAAATTCAATTGTTGAAAGATTTTTTTCATATTCTGATTTCTAGCTTTCATCTTTTGACCATGCCCATTACCTTGTTCCATTGGTGATTCACCATATAGTAATGAACTTCCCATAAATCCAATTATAGTAATAGCTACTACACTTTTTAATATACTCATATATTCTCCTTTAATTTTATCTATTTTACTAATCTAAACTTACACTTTTGCCATATAAAATTCTAATAATATAGGGTCTGCTAAATTTGGGATTATACTATGATACTCATCTATATAATATCCTTTTCTATTCTCGAATGGCTTATTTATAAAAATAATATTCTTTATATTTTTTGTTTTTAATATAAGAGGAACACTATTATCATTCTCAAATAGAGAACCATCTGCAAATGAATATTCATAGATTGTATTAGTAACTTTCGTCTTATAATCATATAATGAATTTACACTATCAACGGTGTATCCCATAGTTAAGAAGACTGCTTTAAATAGTTTACTTTCTATATTTGACTCTTTATATAAGATAATATCTATATGCTCTTGTCCTTTAGTTATTTTATTTGGGAAATACTCTTTTAACATATTAAGCATTAAATCTAACTCTAATGGTTTTGCTAAAAAGTTATCGAGACCCTCACTAATTAATCGCTCTCTATCACCTTTAAGATTATTCGCTGTTAACGCAATGATTGGTATATGAGGCTTAATAAACTCCTCTTCATACTCTAATATAGCGTGTGTTGACTCTATTCCTCCCATAATTGGCATCTGAATATCCATTAAAATAATATCATATTTACCAGATTTCCTCATCTCAAATGCCTCTTCACCATTATTTGCAATTTCAATATCTACACCCATATTTGATAATGAGTGTTGAATTAATTTTTGGTTAATAATATTATCTTCGGCTACTAGCATTTTGAGGTCTCTAAAAGAGAAACTTTCGTCCTCTTCTACATCTATCTCCTCTTCAATAGGATTTGTCATATTTAATGCCATAATAGTATTTAACGCATTTTTAACTTTTGTAAAATTGACGGGTTTAAATATCGTAGCATCTACAAAATCTAATAAATTTTTATCGCTCTCTTTGTTTAAGTAATGCTTGGAGACATATACTATTCTTATCGAGCCTTTTGGATATTTTTCAAATTCATCAATATCAATATTATCTAAAAATAGAACTTTTGGTCTCTCTGTCTCTTCTAAAGCAAATACTTCATCTAAAGTATTGAAATCTCTAAATTTAGCTCCTGAAAATTCTATATATTGCTTAATATTATCTTTCTCTTGATGTTGAAGTTTATTGTTTAACATACAGAATCCAACATCACAGTTATTATGTTTAAATATAAGCTCTTCACCTTCTCGCATCTCTAATACAAAAAAGAATGTCGAACCTTCACCTTGAACACTATCTATATCTAATTTACCACCCATAGCATCTATAAATTTAGTTGAAATAGTAAGTCCAAGACCTGTTCCACCAAAGTTTCTACTAGTTGATATATCTTCTTGAGAAAAAGCTTTAAAGATATTCTCTTTTTGTGCCTCACTAACTCCAATACCTGTATCTTTTACGAAGAATTTAATAAGAGACTTCCCATCTTCATTACTAATTCGTTTTATACCAATATCAATAATTCCCTTTTCTGGTGTAAATTTAATTGCATTACTGATTAAGTTTACAACTACTTGAGTTAATTTTGTAGGGTCACCTATTAGTTTTGTTTTTATCTGTGGGTCAATAAAGAGTTGAAGGTTTATATCTTTTTCGTCAGCTTTTGCACCATAGGATTCAATTGCTGATTCAAAAGTATTAAATGGGTCAAACTCTATATCTTCTAATTCAACATCATTCTCTTGTATTTTTGCAAGGTCTAATATATCATTTACAATAATAAGAAGATTTTCTGAACTATTATCAATAATATTAATAAATTGAGACTGTTCATCAGATAGTTTTGTCTTTTTTAAAAGTTGAGTAAATCCTAAAATACCATTTAATGGAGTTCGTATCTCATGAGACATATTTGCCAAAAACATATCTTTTGCTTTGTTTGCTTCAGATATGGTATCTGCCATAAACTTATAAATTTTAATTTTATCTTTCTTTTTGATAATAGAATTTAGTTCATTTCTTTGGTCATCATTTAAATTTAAACTAATATTATTAATAGCAGTTATAAAGTCTTTTGCCTCTTTTCTGAAAAGTCTAAAAATCATATCAATTATTAAAATAAGAAACAGTAAGATTACCAATATAGCCAACTGAATATATAATCTTTTTTGCTTTTTTTCTATATTCTTATCAATTCTATTTTCAATAAGATTTGTCATAATATCTTGTGCTTCTAATATCTTTTCTATCTTTTCACTCTCTAATCTAAACCATTTACCTCTATTATGCTTCTGCATTGATTTATCAACAGCGTTCAATATTACATTTGCTCGAATATCATTAACTCTATCAAAATATAAAGTTTCATCAAAAATTTGCGATAATTTCTCTACCACTCTTGTATTCTCTATAAACGAAAAATTGGGAAGAATATCTGCATCAATTAAACTATCCCAAAGCTCAAACTCTTTAGATGAAAATGACTGCATTGTTGCTAATTTATAAGATATCAAACCTCTCTCTATCTCTATGGACTCTTTTACTTTTAAAAGTTTAGAATATATTTTTATAAAGTCGCTATTTGATTTCAGTTGTTCTAATTTAATAACTTTATCTAACTTTATTTTATTTAGATATGAATAGAACTCATTTGTATCAGAATCATTTTCTAATATAGACTCTAAAATCATTATCTCTGAGATTACTGCATGACTAAAAATATCTATATATTGCTCAAAAAAATATGTATGAAAATCAACACTATTTAATTTAATTTTATTTCTAAGAGCATCTAGTTTATTTAGTGTTTCAAACATTACACTAGAGGTTGGTGTAGGTGTAGAAGATAATTTAAGTGATGAGATTATACTATCCACTCGTTTTTGTTGTCTTGTTAGTATATCAAAAGCAGTAAAATCATCTCTATTTACAATATATAAAACAGATAAATCTCTCTCTTTATTTATATTATCTAATAAACTATCCAACTCTTTTAAATATATAATTTTATTCTTAACTAGTGATGAGTTTTTAACCTCATTAAAACTTAAAAAAGTATAATAAGAGATTATAAAGAACAAGATGACTAAAGGTATAATTAATATAGATTCACGAATTTTATTATTCATAAAAATTCTCCAAATTATTGATTTTTACGGTGATAATTTTCCAATATTTTTGCATTCTTTTTAACTTCTGAAGAAATTAATAATACTATATTTGGAACTCTTGACTCTTTAACATCTTCTAAAAAACTATTTAAGACACTCCAGTTTCTCTCTATATTTATAATATGTGATATATTTTCAGGACTATAATTATATGTATTAATATAATTTAAATCTTTTTCCATATCTTTCATAGAACTGTTTAACATATCTTGGTATGAGATATTATCTGGTTCTATTAAGAGAGCCATATAATATTTAATAACTCTATCTATTAAAAATGATATATCTTTCATTTTGATTAGAATTTTCTCTTCATCAGAAGGTTTATATTTAAGGTTTTTACTAATTGTCTCTGCACCCTCTAATAAAACTTCGCTGTAATCTATCATTAGTGCTGGATTATCTTTATTAAATGGGTCTAAGAGTATCTTTTCTATCTTATCTTTACTATAATCTAAGAATGTCAAAATATCTTTAGAGTCTTCATCTTTTGTAGATTTTGCAATTATTCTAAACTGTGCATCTAGTAATTTAATACCATTATAAATAGCCTCTTTCTCTTTCTTTTTTTCATGATTATAGTAATAATATAAATAGTTCTTCACAATCTCTTGACTAATCATACGAATATTTTCCGATGCCTCTAAAAGATATATTTGATTACGAAGAGACGAGGCATTAATAGAAGAAGAGAATATAAATGTTAATATTGTGTATATAAATAATTTTCTCATTTATTCTTCCCTAACAGTTTAACATACATTCCAACAACTTTATCCATTTTATCTGTAATTTTATCGGTACTCAAGTAAACTATTTTTGGTAATCCACCTTTTTTAATATTTAAATAAAATTGATTTACAACATCCCATAATTTAGAAATATCTGCTAACTCTCTATTTATTTCAGGAGTATTACTACGATTCTGCTTTAATTTTTGTAAAATTTTATTGAATTCATCAACACTAGATTTCATTTGAGATATGGTATTATTATCTTTAATTCCATTTTGATATGCTATATAATATTTTGCAATTCTTTGAGATAACATTCTCTGCTTTCCTGCCATATCTATAATTTTATTAGATTTAATATTTTTACTTAATGCCTTAACTATATAATCACTACCTTCAAGGATTGATTCACTTAAATCCATAAGTATAATTCTGTTATCTAAAGTATATTTAGATTTCATAATATATTTAAACTCATCTAAACTCATATCAACAAAATAAATAAGATTTAAAATCTCTTTATCTTTTATTTTCTCTTTTAATATTTTTTGTGCTTGAATAAACTGAACTAAACTCTTTTCTAATTGCTTGTCAGCATTAGATTTATTTGAACTTGCAGCTATATAAAAATAATCTTTTGCCATTTTTTGAGATAACATTCTCTGCTTTCCTGCCAAATTGATTAATTCTCCTTCTTTTATATCTTCTCCCGAAAGAGAAGTTAATATTAGCATAAGAGATAAAATAAAACTCTGTAAAAGTTTTCTTTTCATAACTATTTAACCTCTAAAGATTTTACATATAATCCAACTATATCATCCATTTGAGTACTAATATCAGTTGTTGTAGAGTAGACTATCTTAGGTAATCCACCTTTTTCTATATTTAAATAAAATTTTTCAACAATTTTCCACATAGTATTAACACTCGCTAAATCTCTATTTATTTGAGGTGTATTTGTTTTATTAGCTAACAACTCTTTTAAAATTTTATTAAATTCATCAACACTCTCTTTCATTTGAGCTAAGGCATTATCATCTTTGATACCAGATTGATAAGCAATATAATATTTAGCAATTCTTTGAGATAACATTCTCTCTTTCCCAGCTATATCTATAATATGATTTGATGATTTTCCTTTTGTTAAAGCTTTTACAATATAATCACTACCTTCAAGTAATGATTCACTTAAATCTAAAAGAATAATTCCATTGTCAAGACTATATTTCTCTTTAGATATGCTCTCAAATTCATTTAAACTCATATCAACAAAAGATATTAGATTTTTAATCTCACCATCTTTAATATCAGAATTCATTTTTTTCTGCGTCTCTTTAAATTTTATTAAACTAGTTTTTAACTCTTTTGAAGCCTTACTTCTGTTTATTTTTTTTCCGATATAAAAATAGTCTTTTGCCATTTTTTGAGATAACATTCTCTGTTTACCTGCCATATCTATGATATTATTACCACTATATAGAAATGAACTAATACATAGTGTTCCAATTGTTATAACTTTTATTGTTTTAGTAATCATTATCTATCCTTATTTTATTTTAACATATAATTTTGTAACTATATCCATCTGTTTTGTTATTTTATTAGAAGAACGAGAAATTAAACTAGGTATATATTTTTTAGACTTAGATGCTCCTAATATTTCAAAAAATGCAAAATCTTTTTTCACATCAGCTAATCCACTCTTTATCTCATCTGTATTTTTAGGAAAAGCTTCTAATTTTTTTTGAGCAGAAGCAAACTCTTTAATAGATTTTTGTAACTTAGCATCATCAACTCCAAGACTCCAAACCTTTAACATATATAAATTACCAAGTCTTTGTGCTAACATTCTCTGTTTACCAGCAATATTAATAATATCACCTGCACTATCTTTAGATGTTTTCATAATTAGAACTGTAGCGTCATGAGATAGTTTTAAAAGTTTATCCATAGATTTTGCTAATTCAAGAGCTTTTGTTTTATCTGGAGTAGAAGATATAGATGGTTTAATTTTATTCCAGAATGACTTAACTTCAGAAATAGCTTTTAATGATTTTTTATCTTTTATAAATTTTTCAAGTTCAGATATTGTAGTATCAAAAAGTGATATAGAATCAGTTAATTGTTTTGATGGATTATTAAACTTCATATTCATACCCACCATAGAGTAGTTCTTCATCATCTTTTGAGTTAGCATTCTCTGCTTACCAGCTTTATTAATTGCATCATTTAAATTTACAATATCTGCATTTACAAAACTCAGAAGAGAGAGAGAAACAATAGTACCTGTCAAAATTTTTATATTCATATCTTATTCCTTATATTATAACTTTATCTATAATATTACATTTGATTACATAATGTTTTACTGATTAAGTAAATATTTTGGTGATAAAATATTGAAAAGTAACCTATTATACTCTTATTAAACCTGCTTCCTCTAAAAATGGTGATGGTTCAAAACTTAATTTCTTAATTATATCTTCTCTTGCCATTGATAAAAATAGTTTATCCTTTGCTCTTGTTACAGCCACATAGAATAATCTTCTCTCCTCTTCCATACTTCCTCCTCTACTCATAAGCTTTCTATTTGGAAATCTATTATCCATAAGGTCAACAACATAAACTTCTCTAAATTCCAAACCTTTACTAGCATGAACAGTTAAAAGATTAACTCCATTACCTTCACTAAGTTCATTTCCTCCCAGAACCATCGCATTTACAAAACGGTCTAAATCATTATAGTGTGTTGCTAACTCTAATAATAATTTAGCTTTTCTATTTATTCTCTCTTTAGATGCCTCTTTTTTATTTTTATCTACCATTCCAGATTTAAGTTGAGCTCTCTGTGTTGACAATAAATCTATAACCATTTGATATAAATCAGAAGATATTGCTTTATGTAAAATTGTTGAGGGACGCTTCAGTTTATGTACAGATTTAACAAATTTATAATATTCTTGAAAGAATAATGCTCCATCTTTATTTAATTTAGAATGTTTTAATAATGGGTGCTTCATAACACTTTTATCTAAGCCCAAAGATTTAAATCTACTTGCTGAACCAATTTCTAAATCATCATCAAATAAACCAAGTTGAGCATTTTTATTAGGATTTAGTTGTGGCAGAGTCAAAATAGTAGGAGAGAGGAGACCTTTTAGTAGATTTTGATTTCCAAAATGAGTTAAACATTGAAAAAACTCTTTAGATAAAGCAGAACCAACACCTTTAGCAAATTCAAAAATATGAATAAAAGCCATCATATCTTTTGGATTAACTAGCAGTGAGACCAAATCTAATAAAAATTTTATCTCTCTAGCTTCAAAAAAACTCTTTCCTCCCTTTCGTCTACAAGGAATACTAAGCTCTCTCAAACTAGCTTCAATACCATCTGCACTTGAATTATTTCTAAAAATAACAGCTATATCATCATTTGGTGAATGACTTTTATTTATCTTAGATGCTATACCCTTATATTGTTCAAAAAGTTCATTATAATTTAATAATACAGGAGAGTAACTCTTTCCAGTTCGTCCAACTTCCAATTTTTTTGGATATATTCTCTCATTTCTCTCAATAACACGATTTGCTAAAGATAAGATAGACGCTGTTGAACGATAATTAGTTTTTAATGTAAATACCTCTGCACCATCATATCTTGTAGTAAAAGTAGATATATTTTCAATATTTGCTCCATTAAAAGCATAAATACTCTGGTCATAATCTCCAACACAAAATAGTGATTTAGGATTTAGTGTATCTATTAATGATATTTGCAAAGTATTTGTATCTTGATACTCATCTACAAGTACCTCATCAAAATGGATATTATTAGTTATTAAATCATCTCTTATCCACAAAAGTAAATCATTAAAAGATGCAAAGTTATATAATTTTTTCTCTGCCTCAAACTCTTCTATTATGTGCATATATATATCCATAAGAACTTCGTGCTCTTCATATTTATCCAAAAACCAAACATCAAAGGTATCCATTGAAGAGTTTTGATATAAGCTATATTGGTCATATAAAAAAATAGATGAGAATGGTTCAATATCAAAATTCAACCTCTTAAAATTTCTCTTCTCATATACACTTTTAAATAGAGTTTTAAGTTCACTAGGTTGTTTTAAAGATATATGAGGATACCTCTTTTTTAGCCATCTATAACTAACAGCGTGAAAAGTTCCACTCTCTATCTCACCAACAATTGATTTAGGAAAATATTTCTCTAATCTAGCAATCATCTCTCCAGATGCTTTATTAGTAAAAGTAAGAAGAAGTATCTTAGATGGCTCTATTCCACTCTGAAGAAGATGTGCAATCCGTCCTACAATTGTAGATGTCTTACCTGTACCAGCACTAGCAATAATTAAATTTCTTCCTAATTTAGTAGTTGATGCACAATTCTGCTCTTTATTTAGTGAACTTAATGGCATAAATTAAAGTTGCCCAATAATATAATAAGTAGGTCTATTATCCACTTGCTCAAGTTTAACTTTATACTTATCGCTCCAATCCTCTACAGCCTTTTTAAATGCTCTAATATTATCTTCACTCTCATCTGGTTCGCATTTAATTTTTAGATAATTTTTAGAGTTAGACATAGCAATAAATCCATAATAATGAGTAATATAGTCTTTTAAAGTTAAAATATGTTTAGAAAGATGTTTATAATCAGGCATATTATTAATAATAATAGTTATCTGTTCTAAAGTTTTTTCATTTACTGGATAATCAAGTTGTCTAAGCAGTGCATCAGGTGTAAGTTCAATATGCATATAATTCCTTTTAAATTAATAATTTTAGATTAACATATTAGCAAAATTAGATAAAAAAACAACTAAACAAAAAAGAGAGTAAAAATGAATAAAAATATGAGTAAGAGTAATTGGGAGATAAATCAAATATTTATATTTATCGCGTCAATAATGGTAATATTAACTATTATGAAATTAGCATCAGGGTTAATTATACCATTTTTAGTTTCTATATCAATAACAATTTTAGTATCACCACTTCTGAATTATCTGGAAGATACAAAAAAAATACCTAGAGTTCTATCATTAATAGGAGTCACTCTTTTAATATTTATACCTATTATTATATTAATAGTCTATTTAGGGACAGAGATACACCAATTTGCCGATGGATATCAAAATATTCAAATTAAATTTGACAACTGGATTACAGATATATCTATTGTTATAACAGATATGGGACTACCAATAACACACGATAATCTTAGAGAAGGTATAGATAAATTTGATTTTGCAAAGCTTATAAAAAATTTAATAATACAAACTCAAGAGCAATTCTCAAATGCTTTTTTAATATCGTTTACAGTTATATTTATGCTTCTTGACTCTAATGCTTTTTATAATAGACTACAAATAATCATAACAAATAGAGGTAGAAACTTTAATGATAGTCTTGAAATTATTTCCAAAATAAAGAATTATTTTTTTATCAAAGTACAAACAAGTTTTATAACAGGCTTATTCGTTTTTGTTATTTTAATATATTTTGATATAGAGTATGCACTACTATGGGGTACTATCGCATTTATATTTAATTTTATTCCCGTTATAGGTTCAATAATAGCATCTCTACCAGTAATAGGAATAGCAATGATAGACCACGGTGGTATGATAGCTCTATGGATAGCTATATGGTATATTATAACAAATATAGTTGTAGGAAACATATTAGAACCAACTATGATGAGTAAAGGATTAGGTCTATCCACTGTAACAATATTTGTATCTATGACATTTTGGGGCTGGATGTTTGGAATAGCTGGTATGATTCTATCTGTACCACTAACAATGATAATACAATTTATATTTGAACAATACCCACAAACAAAATGGGTGGCTTATATATTGAGTGATGAAAAATGATAGAAAACTATCATATCTATTTTTTGTTTTTAGGATAGATAATATTTTTTTGAATTTTATTACTGGTGGGTCCTCGGGGACTCGAACCCCGGACCACTCGGTTATGAGCCGAGTGCTCTAACCAGCTGAGCTAAAGACCCGCTTGTTGTGGTGTACTTCTTTTCTGCTTTAATGATTTCTGTTTAGAACTCATTATCACTTTCGAGTCGGTATTATACAACAAATCTCTTTTAAAAGCAAGTAAATTTTGCAAAATACCAAAAATAATTGAAAAAATGATAAAAGATGTTCCTCCATGACTAAAAATTGGCAGAGGAAGACCTACAACAGGGGCTAATCCTATAATCATATAGATATTTACTCCCATATATACAAAAAAGAGAAATGCCAAACCAGAGGATAGAGTTATTATGAGATAATCTGTACTATTGTTCCTTGTAATACTAAGAAGATGGATTATTAAAAATATATATAAAAAAATTACACTTATCATTCCTAAAAATCCCCATCTTTCACCTAAATATGCAAATATAAAGTCGCTAGAGGAGATTGGAAGAAATTTTAATTGTGTTTGTGTTGCGTCTTCTTTTTTATTTCCATACATTCCACCAGACCCAATTGCAATTAATGCTTGTTGAACATGGTAGCTCGGTTTACCCATAAAATCAGTTATTCTTTTTTTCTGATAATCGTGTAGATGCGAATAGAGTAGAGGACCTGATAGACCTAAGCTTATAAATATAAATACCCATATTTTCCAATTGATACCAACGATAAATAGAGTTCCATATCCTGTAATTAATAGAACTAGAGCTGTCCCTAAATCTGGTTCTTTGGCTATTAAAAGAAAAGGTACTAATATAATAACCGATAATTTTATAAAATTTTTTATATCATACCCTCTTATAGATGGTGGATTTTTACTAATAAAGTATGCCAACATCAATAAAACACTTACTTTAATAAATTCTGATGGTTGAATCGTAAAGCTTGTAAATGGTATCTCTATCCACCGTTGAGCTCCTAATATCTTTTTTCCAATAAATTCAACTGCTATTAATAATATTAGATTTCCAATATAAAATATAGGTACAAACCACCATAAAATTTTACGCCAAGGTATAAAACAAGATATTATAAAAATAATCAGACCGATGGTATAATATATCATCTGTTTTCTAAAGAGTGCTTCGCTAATTTCGTATACAAGAAGAGATGACATAATTAGAAGAGGTATTATTTGAATCATTAAAATATAATTAAAATATTTAAATAACCCTTTACTTCGTTCCATCCATTCAATTATATCATTCATCTTCTTATCGACCTTAAATTTTTAGATATTATATCTTAATTATTTAGAAACTCTATCTAAATATATTTCAGCCATTTCATCAGCCTCTTTAGATACCTTTCCAGATTTTTCTTGAACTATAACTGGTACAAATTTATCATCAAATGTAAAAACCATTTTTAAATATTTAAGACTCTTCTCTGTGCTATTTAATAGTTTTTTAAACTTAGCATCTTTATAATAGCCAGAAGCTTTCAATGTCTTAATGGATTCTGTAAATATCTTAACCCCTTTATTCCAATGCTCTTCTATTGTTGGGTCTTCTAATCCCCACATTTTCATCATATAGTGTGCAGATAATCTTTGAGATGAAGTATCTATCTCAATAATCGCATTTAACGCATCTTTATCTTTAGGATTATGTTTCTTTAATAAATATTTTTTCATATTTGCTAATTCTATAATTACATAACGAATATTAGCATGAATAAATAACCCCTCTTTTCTCATTCTTCCTGCATTATTATTCTTAATAGCTGTTAATAGTGCTTTTTTTACAGGTTTCCAAGCTTTCTTTCCCTTTTTGATGCTCTCTTGAATATCTTTGTCTTTATAGTTTTTTTCTATTTTATCAATAGTTCCCTCATACTCTAATATTCCTTTAAGTAATTGTTTCTCTGGAGCTTTATAGCTAACATTAGTTGCAACAAGAGCATAAGTCTCTAAGAGATGACTTATATTTGTCATCTGTTCACCTATCTCGAAAACAGTATTTATATTTTTCTTAAGTTCAGATGCTTGAGATATATAGCTCAAACTAATAATTAATATTATTTTTAATATATTCATAACTTATTCTCCTCTCTTATTTATCAAGTTTTGAAAAAAGATTAGTAATCTGAGTCATCTTTTTTGTTATATCGTCTGCTGTATTAAATACAATTAATGGTAATCCACCAGCCTCTATATCAAGATAAAATTTATAAACTACACTCCATAATCTATCAACTTTTTGTAGTTTTTTATTTATCTCTTCAGTATTGCTACTATTCGCAAGTAATATTTTATGATTTTTTGTAAACTCTCCTACTGCTTTATTCATTTGATTAATTGTATTGTCATCTTTAATTCCTAATTGATAAGCGATATAATATTTAGAAATTCTTTGTGCCAACATACTTTGTCTACTTGATATATCTACAAGTGTAGAAGATGCCCCAATTTTTTCAGATTTTTTTAGAGCCTTCATAACATATTCATTTCCTTCAAGCATAGACTCACTTAAATCTAAAACATATTCAGCATTATCAATAGTAAATTTGTCTTTTGTTTTAATGATAATATCTTCATTATTCATTTGAACAAACTCTAAAAGGTTAAGAATCTTTTCATCTTTAATAGAAGACTCCAGTTTTTGTTGGGACAAGATAGAACTTTTTAGTGTCTGAGCTAACTGTCTAGTTGCTTTACTTACAGCTATATTACCACCTTTATATAGGTAATCTTTTGATATTCGCTGTGACAACATTCTTTGTTGACCTGCTATATTAATAAGCTCAAGAGTAGATAATTTCTTGTCTTTTGCCATACTTAAATCTGAAGTCAATAACAAAGCAATAATAATGAAACTTATTCTCTTAGCTATTAAATTTGTTTTAGTCATAATAATCCTTCTAAAAAATTTGTTCTTTATTATAATCGAATTTACATTAATAGCTAACTAATATTAATAATATTAATAAAATATATTTCTCTAAATTTTGCTATAATCAAACACCTAAATACTAAAATATAAATAAGGAAAAAAATATGTCAATATTATCTTACGATACAGTAAAGAAAATACTATTTAAATTAGACCCAGAAACGGCACACTCTCTTGGAGGTATGGCACTAAGGAGTGTTGTATATTGTAGACCTTTAATGCGTTCGCTTAAAAATAGATATTTTATAGAAAATGAAATACTTAATCAAAATATTTTAGGTATTGAATTTAAAAATCCTGTTGGATTAGGTGCTGGATTTGATAAAAATGGTCAATATATTACAGCTATGCCAACTTTAGGATTTGGATTTACAGAGATAGGAACAGTTACTCCAAAACCTCAAGATGGAAATCCTAAACCTAGACTATTTCGACTTAAAGAGGAGGAGTCTATTCAAAATGCTATGGGATTTAATAATAAAGGTAGTGATTATATGCTAAATAGATTAAATAAACTCTATTTTATGGATTATCCTATTGGTATAAATATTGGTAAAAATAAACTAACTTCTGAAGAAGATGCTCTAAATGATTATGAAATGCTTCTTAGAAAATTTAAAGATTATGGTGATTATGTGGTTATTAATATATCATCTCCAAATACAGTTGGATTAAGAGATTTACAGAATGAAACATTTATTAAATCTCTGTTTGAACTAGCCAAAACTATAACTACGAAACCTATATTTCTAAAAATTGCTCCTGATATGACTCCTAAAGATGCTATTGATATATCTACGGTTGCTATTAAATATGGAGCTTCTGGAATTATTGCTACAAATACAACAATAGATTATTCATTAACTCCAAATGCAAAAGATTTTGGTGGAATAAGTGGAGCTTTATTAACTGAAAAAAGTTATCAATTATTTAGAGAGTTAGGCAAAGCTCTTTATGATAAAACTATATTAATATCAGTAGGTGGTATAGATTCTGCTGAAGAGGCATATAGAAGAGTAAAAGCAGGTGCTTCTTTGGTTCAGGTGTATAGTATGCTTGTTTATAAAGGCCCGAAATTGATTAAAGATATAAATGAGGGATTGATAGAGTTACTTCATAAAGATGGATATAAACATATTAGTGAAGCTATCGGTGCAGATTGGAGAGAGGTTAAATAATGGAAGATGTTATACAATGGTTAAAAGATAATGGTAATTTAAAGATTATAGATGAACCTTTAGATATAGAGTTAGAAATTCCTCATACTGCTTATATTGAAGTTAAAAAAGAGGGGTCGAGACCTATTTTATTCACAAAACCTATTAGTAAATCAAGAGGAATAGAGTACGATATTCCTGTTTTGATGAATATATTTGCAAATAAAGATATAACTAAAAAGATATTTGGTAAAGAGCCAGATGATATAGCCTCAAATATAGGTGAACTTCTTAAATTAAAGCCACCAAAAGGGTTTATGGATAAATTATCAATGCTTCCAAAACTTATATCTTTAAAAAATGTATTTCCAAAACGATTAAAAGGTAGAGGTATTTGTCAAGAGATTATTATTAATAAAGATGAGGTCGATTTAGATAAATTACCTATTTTGACTACTTGGAGTAAAGATGGTGGACCTTTTATTACAATGGGTCAAGTTTATACTCAAAGCCTTGATGGAAATATGGCAAATGTTGGAATGTATAGACTTCAGCAATATGATAAAAATCACTTAGGAATGCATTGGCAGATACATAAAGATGCGTCTCATTTCTTTGACCAATATCAAAAAGCTGGTAAAAAGATGCCTGTATCGATAGCAATTGGTGGTGACCCTTTATATATTTGGTGTGGACAAGCTCCTCTACCTTATGGAATGTTTGAGATGATGTTATATGGATTTGTCCGAAATAAGAAGGCACAACTTGTTAAATCTATAACTAATGATATATATATTCCTAAAGATGTAGATATAGTGATAGAGGGATTTATTGACCCATCAAAAATGGAGATAGAAGGACCATTTGGAGACCATACAGGATATTACACACTTGAAGAGCCTTATCCAATTATGGAAGTTGAAACGATTACAATGAGAAAAAATCCAACTTTTGTAGCTACTGTTGTTGGAAAACCTCCATTAGAAGATAAATATATGGGTTGGGGAACAGAGAGAATATTTTTACCACTACTTCAAACTACAGCTCCAGACCTCATCGACTACTATATGCCAGAGAATGGTGTATTTCATAATCTTATTTTAGGCAAAATGAAAGTAGCATACAAAGGACACGCTCAACAATTTATGCACGCATTTTGGGGAATAGGACAGATGAGTTTTGTAAAACATGCAATATTTGTAGATGAAAATGCTCCTGAACTAGAAGATGATTTAAATATTTCAGAATATATATTAAATAGAGTAGATAAAAGTAAAATATTAATTACAGGTGGAATAGTAGATGCATTAGACCACTCAAGCCCAGAGAGTTTAATAGGTGGTAAGTTAGGAGTAGATGCAACAGGTGATGAGGTTAAAGAGGGAGTTGAAGAGTCTCTTAGTGATAATGAGTTATTAAATCGTATAAAATCTATAAATAACAGTGTATCTGAATTAAAGCAGTATATGACTCATACAAAAAACCCAATTACGGTTATATCAGTAGATAAAGATAAGTCTCAACTATCACTTATTCAAAGCTTAGAATCCCTAACGAAACATATAAAAATATTAGTAATAGTAGATACAAAGATAAATGAGATAGATAATCCGTATATGTTATTATGGAGAGTAGTTAATAATATAGATGCTCAAAGAGATATAGTTCTCTCTCCATTCATAGCAATAGATGGCACAAATAAAAATTCATTAGATGGTTATGAGAGAGAGTGGCCAGATGATACTCTATGCGATAAAAGCACATTAGATAAATTACAAAAAATAGGTATAATAGATATAGATGAAAAATTTATTAAAAAGTTTGGAATTTTATAATGAAAAAAATATTATTATTACTCACATTATCGTATCTGTTATTTGGAAATGAAATAGAAGAGTTAAAAGTTTTGCAATATAAAGGTGTTGATGTGACTCATAATCAACTTAATGGAAAATCTGAAGAGTTTATTATTAAGAGAGAAAGAGATTTTATATGTTTAAATATACCTATATCTAATGATATGATTTGGGAAGGTGATTACGCTAATAGAACCGTTCCGACAAGATGTAAGACAACATTAATAAAGACTGCTGGACAAATTCAACCAATGAATATACATCCTCTGATTAAAACTTTTGGAGAGCTAGAAGTTCTTAAATTTATAGATGAAAAAGAGTTTAATTCTGAATTACTATTAATAGATACAAGAGGAGAGCATTGGTTTGAGTATAGAACAATACCAAGTGCAATAAATATTCCATATTATGTTATTACTAAATCAAAAAAATACAAAAAAGAGTTTAAAAAAGCACTCTTAATATTAGGGATAAAAAAAGATTTTAAAAATAAAAAATATAGATATAATTTTAACAAAGCAAAAACAATAACATTATTTTGTAATGGTTCTTGGTGTGGACAATCTCCAGCAATGATAAAAACTCTTCTTTTAATGGGATATCCAGCAAATAAGATTAAATGGTATAGAGGAGGAATGGATGATTGGCTTGGTATGAATATGACTTCAACCAGACCTTAATTAATTTTTTAATAATTGTAGGTAGAATTAAACTTATTGTTTGATTTTAAATTTTTTATGAAAATATGGCGGACAGTGAGAGATTCGAACTCTCGGTACAGTTACCCGTACGCATCCTTAGCAGGGATGTGGTTTCAGCCAACTCACCCAACTGTCCTTCCGTTTAGAGAATGAGATTATAGTCTCTAAACGCTTAATATTTCCTTAAATTACTATAATCTCATTCTGATTTTATCAAATAATTGTTTTTTTTGGTTAGAATACTATATATAAAGGATTTTTTATGAAAAAGTTTACACCTCTACTTGTTTTAGGGATATTTTTGACAGCAGTTATTTTTATGGTGTTTGGTATGAAAAATGCTTCAACCATTGTCCACCCTACATATAAAAGCAAATAAGTGCCATCTATTATGCAAAAATTATTAATTATTTTAATATTATCTAATTTACTAAATGCTAATTGGAATAATAATCTATTTAATATTCCAATGTTTTCTAATAATTCAGATGAAAATAGCAGTGCGAAAGCAAAGAGATTACATAAAGAGCATTTTAATGATATATGGGAAGATGTGATTGATAATCTTGAAGATGGTTTAGATATAAGTAAAAAGATAGATAAAGCTCCTAATCGTGCTATATTTATAGATGATAAAAAATCATTGAGAAAAAAGTTTGATAATGTATTAGATAATATTATTATACTACTTCTTGAAGATAACCTTTTAAATTATAGAAAACAGATTAGAGATGCAAAAAGCGATATTAACTCTTTAGAAAAAGATATATTAGAATACAGAGAGAAAAAAATTACAGCTCCTGATGAGAGTCATCTGAAAACAACAAAAAGTGAATACAATCAAAAAATTAGTGATATACAGAGTAAAATTAATGAGCAGAAACAGAGTATAGTTAATACTAAATTACTAGTTAGTTCTAATTTAAAAAATATGGGTATTAATTTATCAGCTGAACAAATTGATGTTCTTTTATCTAGGGTTGATGGAGACGATATTATTGCTATGACTTTAATGATGGATGTTTTAAAACAAATTACAACTCAACTTATGGGTATTATGCAGGAGTCTTCAGAAGAGTTAAATCATGCTAAGAAATATTATGGTATGAATATGGTTCTACTTGAATTGGTTGTTTATATACAAGATAACCTCATTAAAAAAGTTGAGCAGAAATATATTCCTAAAATTGATAATATCTTATTAAATACTAGAAATATCTTACTTAAAACTAGTAAAAAAATATCTTCAGAGAATAATTTACAAAGAAAATCTATATATAATCAAAATTATAAAGCTCAAAAGTTAACTTTCAAAGTGGCTAAACTTTATAAAAAAAATCTCCAAGATGAATTAAAACAGATTAGAAAGGCGAGAGATATTAGTATTAAAAATCTTGATGTATCTAAGAATACTTTTGAAACGGTATCCTTAAGTAGTGATTTATATAAAATAATATCTTCTAGTCAAAATATAATGCGAGAAGTTATGAAACTACAAATCCCAGATATTATACCTTTTAAAAATATTCAGATGAGAGATAAGTTTATGGAATTAACAGATAAAATCAAAGAAGAGTAGTTTATAATTTCAACTCATATCTACGATTTACAACTTCAATTTTTGGAGGAACTCCTGTTTCTTCAAAGTAATCATACCCCTCTTTTAAATTTCCCCAGAAGTTATACCACTCATTATCGCTATACTCTAACATTATTTTATCACTCATTCTAAATGGAAATATATTTATATCTATTCTCTTCTGTCCACTATCAAAAGTATCTTCTAGTAATCCATATAACTCTTCGATATAATCATCTCCAATTGCATAACAACCAACAGATTTACAGCCACCATGAACCATTAATGCACTTCCTGTTCGTTTATGAATTTTATCATATTTGTTTGGATAACCAAGATTAAAAGATAAGTTGTATTTGCTATTTGGATTAAGACTCTTCTCTGTAATTTGATAAAAGCCCTCTACCCCTTGAAGGTCACCCTCTTTTAGTTTAGGTCCTAAATTACCTGACTGTTTACATATTGGATATATCTTTAATAGTTGATAATAATCTTCATCTTTTATCCATACCTCTAACTCTGCACTTAATTTAAATATTCTAATAAAAATATGATTTCCAATTTTCATATTATCTATGGGTAGACACTCATTTACATCTCTATTTAGAGGACAAAGTGGTTTTATTTGAGTATCTATTATAGGTTTAATATGACTTAAATTAATTTTTTCCTTTTTATCTCTAATAATTTTTATTATTTTATTCTCTTCTACTTTTTCTACTCTCACAACTTTTTCTACCTCTTTTTTGGGAAATATAGCTAAAATAGGTTCTATTATCTCTTTTTGAACTTTTGGAACTATAATATCTTTAAATTCCATTGAAATATCACTCAATATTCCTATAAATAGAATAATAAAAAGTAGAAATACTTTCTTCATTTACATATCCTTTAAATTTTTAGCACAAACAAAAGCTGAACTAAATGCCCATTGAAAATTATATCCTCCAATTTTACCTGTAACATCAAGAACTTCACCTATAAAATATAGATTATCAATCTTTTTACTCATCATAGTTTTAGAATTTATCTCATTAGTTGATACTCCACCTTTTGTTACTTCTGCTTTGCCGTAACCAAAATTACCAGCAGGTGGAAATCTATATTTTTTTAATATTACTAATTTATCTATATCTTTATTTGATAATTTATTCATAGGCGAATCTTCTATATTTAAATGTTTTAGAAATGCTTTTGATAAACTTTTTGGAATTGGGAGAAGCGTACTTATTAACTTTTTAGAGTTTTGATGAGGTTCTATATTGAAATTCGGTAAAAAATCTATCTCAATCTCACCTTTTCTCCAAAATAGAGAGGTATCAAGTATTGCCAATCCACTAATACCTTTATGTGCAAATAGAAGAGACCCTTTTAATATTTTATCTTCTACTTTAACTATTACATCGGTTGAAATTCCACTAAGTTCTTTAAAAAAAAATTGCTCTTTTTGCAGAGTTAACCCCACTAGTGCTGGAGCTAATTTATTAATAGTATGTCCGAAATCTGAAGCTATATTAAATCCAATATCCGTAGCACCTAAAATAGGAAAGCTTAAACCACCAGAGGCTACAACTAACGATTTAGCTCTATATGATTTTTTATCACACTTAACATAAAATATATCTTCTCGTTTTTTAATACTCTCGACTTTAGTATTTAAAATTATATTTTTATTATTTATATTTTTTTTGAATATGTTAATTATCTCTTTTGAACTATTTTTGCAAAAATACTGCCCACTATCTCTAAGATTTGGAGTTAAATTATTTTTTTCTAACCACTCTAATAGTTGATATTGGTCAAATTCTCTTAAAACTTCATTTATAAAATATGAATTTCCAAGATAGTCTGAAGCCTCTACCGATTGATTTGTAATATTACATTTACCACCACCAGAGACCTCTATTTTAGAACCTATTTTATTATTAATATCTAAGATTATAAACTTTTGATTATCTAATTGAGAAGCCACCATTAACCCACTAGCTCCTGCACCAATAATTATTGTATCTATTATTTCATTTTTATTTATCATAAAAGCTTGAATTCATTTTAATTACTTTTCCATTATCATCAGTTATATATATAAAACCATCTTTATCAAATGCCACTCCCTCTTGTGCCATATCTTCCAATTTTATCTCTTTAATAATTTTTCGCTTTTTTATATCATATTTAATTAATTTATTTTTCTTATCAGATACCATATATAGATAATTTTTATAATATGTTAACCCTGCTGTATCTATTATCTTATGTCTAATTATATCAACAATTTTAGCTCGGTTTTTCTTTATTTTGATAATTGCGATAAATGATGTTTTTTTCTTTTTTGACTGTTTAGCTAAATAATAATATCCATTAACTTTTGCAATTCCTTCTATTCCTGCATCTTTATCTAATAATTTTATCTCTTTCCCATTATAAGTTGTATCTATTTTGATAAGCTTTGATTTATAAGTTTTTCTATCTACTTTTAATATACCTTTATCCTCTACGGCAAACATAAAATTATTTTTATTACAAACAACGCCTTCTAAATCGTATTTCTTAATTTGTTGTTTATTGATTATCTCTCCAGTAGTTTTGATTTCATAAAACCAACCCTCATCATTAGCTACTATTAAAGTATTACTATTTTTACAATAATCAACACCTGATGCTTCAGGTATTTTTACAATTTCACTTGATATCGCTATTGATATTAGTGAAATAGTTAATATAATATATCTTTTAATCATCTATTTCCTTTATTTAATTTGTATTATAAAATAAAACACTGAAGTTTTTAACTTGAGAATTTAATTTATCAACCTCATCAATCTTCTTATTATTAATACTATCTTTGTCTAATATATATATATTTACATCAGATATATCTAATATATTTAATTTTTCACTTTTAAGTTTTGGCATATTTAGAATAATTACATCATAAACATTTCTAAGTTTATCTATAACCTCTATCATTCTTTGACTATCAATTAATTGCCAAGGATTAGGTGGATACTTACCAGCTGTAACAACATCTAAATTCTCATTCTCTGTATACCTAACAACTTTAGCAATCATTGCTCTATGTGATAAAACTGTACTCATACCATCATCATTAAAAAGGGAAAATTTCTTATCTATTGATGGATATTGCATATTTAAATCAAGTATCACAACTCTCTGTCCACCATAAGTGATACTATTACCAAGATTTGAGATAATATCACTCTTGCTTACATCATCTATTTTGCTATCAGAAAGTATAGATATAACTTGTGAAGTGGGGTCTGTTGATACAAATTGTAGATTATCTCTAAGCTCTTTAAACGAATCCGTAACTAAAAGACTTACTGTGGCAGAGCCATCATCTTCTATATGTTCTGTAATATTAGGAATTGAGCCTAAGACAATACAATCTAACTCATCTTTTATATATTTAAAATCTTTCTCTTCCTCTTTTTTGTGAAATCTCAATAGATACATAAGAATAGTCATTAATATAGCAAATATAAAAACTACTACTAAATATAAGATATAATCTATTTTCACAGGGGTGGCATCATAAGGTAAATCAACGATATTATTTGAGAATGGAGATATTATCTTTTTAGGCAATGTTTCTATCTCTTTTGTACTATTGTCATCTGTACCATTATCATCTATCTTTAATTTAAGAGTAGCTATTGAAATAGGTTCTCTTAAATTATTTTTTCTACTCTCTTTAACTGATGATTTCACTAATGATATTACAAAATTTTTAGCTCTATCTGGACTCTCATTTTGATATATAACTTCTATAATAGAAGAGTTACTTAAACGATTAACAGATAAAGATTTTTTGATTCTATTAATTAAATTATGTTGGCTATATATTATAAAACTATAATCAAAACCTTCAAAAAGTACATTATCTCTACGACTAATGGTTAAGTTGAAATTTTGATTATTAATTTTATCTCCATAAGTATGAATTTGACTGTAATTATCTGTGATTAATTGATATGTTGTACTGTTTATATGATGAAGCGAGAATTTTATATTATATCCTCTAGTCAGAGATACGACAAATGGAGATTTATTATAAAGAAGATGATTTTTATAATTAATTTTTTGATAATATATATGAGACAAATCTATATCTTTTAGAGCCTTGGATATTAAATAAGTAGATTTTAATAATTCAACTTGAGTCTCTACTCTCATATCAGAACTGTTTGGAGTACCGACTATTATCGACGATTTGGCACTATATAAACTATTTTGAAAATATTGATAACCATATACTATTCCCATACCTATTATAAAATTAATAAAGAAATAGATTTTATATTTTGTGATTTTTTGCATAAATATGCCTTTATTAGTTTAAACTAGAGTATTCTAAACCTCTAGTTGTACATCTATAGAGAGGGCTTCAATATCACCCTCTCTCTCTTTAGTTATCTCTATATCTTTTACAGCAATATATTTTCTAACAACCTCTATAATCTCTGCCTTCATATCGTCCATAAAAGGATATGTCTCATTCCGTCTATCAGACATAATGGCAATCGTCAATCTATCTTTTGCAATAGATGCACTTTTTTTCTTTTTAGACCAAGGAAACATTATTTAAATATCCCTTTAAATCTATTCATAAAACTTGTATCTATTCGTTCTACATCTTCCATCTTAACATTTTTACCACAAATTCTCATAGAGATTCGTTTATATGCCTCTCCTGCCATTGATTTATCAGTTAAAATAATTGGTTTACCTTGATTAGATGCGTCAATAACTCCTCTATCTTCAGGAATTTTACCAAGTAATTTAATATTTAAAATTTCTAAAATATCTTCACTATTTAGCATCTCACCTTTTTGAACCATCTCCGCAACAATTCGATTGATAATTAAATACTTTACAACCTCTTCGCCATCTTTAACCTTTTGAGACTTAGAATCTAATATTCCAATAGCTCTATCAGCATCTCGAATAGATGATACTTCAGGATTGACAACAATAATAGCAGCATCTGCAAACTCTATTGTATGCTCATATCCACCCTCAATTCCAGCTGGTGCATCAAGTATTACATAATCAAAATTCTCTTTTAGATTATCTAATAAATCTTTAACTTTTGTAGAGTCTAAAACTGTCTTATCTTTAGTTTGAGAAGCTGCTAAAAATGATAAATCTGGATTGACTTTACTTTTGATAAGTGCTTGTTTGATACTAACCTCACCATCCATAACTTGAACCATATCATAAACTACACGATTCTCTAATCCTAAAATCATATCTAAGTTTCTTTGACCAATATCAAAATCTACTACAACAACCCTCTCTTTATTCATAGCTATACCTAATCCAAGGTTTGCTGTTGCTGTTGTTTTTCCTACTCCACCTTTTCCACTGATTACTGCTATTACGATGCCCAATTAATCTCCTTCTTTAGTATAGGTGTTATCAATATTTTATTATCTTTTAACTCTATTCTATTTAATTTTTCTTCTAATAAATCATTATCTACTTGAACTCCATGAAATATGATATTTGCCTTTGGAGAGTTGCTTAACATCATAAAATTTCCATTACATCTAATCGCACCTTCAACGACTTGAGTAATAATAAGATTACCTGTTATATTGATAGTTGCTCCACTATTCACTCTATTTAAAAGAAGTAAATCCCCATCTATTTTAAGCTCTTGACCACTTCTAACAATAGTATCTAAAACTTTTAAATTATTATGTAGTTTATTTGACAATCTATCTAGTTCAAATTGAATAAATTTTTTCTCTCTCTCTTCTTCTTCTCTAATTTTTTCCTCTTGTAACTCTAACTCTCTTCTTGTTTTATTTTTTGGTAATTCAATATTATTAATAAAAATTAATGATTTTGAAATTAAATAATCCTTTATCCTATCAGATAAATGACCATTAATTAAAATTAATCTATCTTTGAATAAGATATGATTATTGTCAAAAAAAGATATAAATTTATCTTCATCCTCTACAGTTGTTTCATAAACTTTAACTGAATACTGATTTCCCTTCAAAAGATACCTTTCATATTTTAATTCTTATGATTTTATCTTTTTTGTTGTAATAGAGTGATTAATTGGTTATAATTAAAATAAAACACTTTAGGAGATATTTTGATAATTCCAGTTATTATATTTACTGTTATTTTTATATATTTAGCATTTTCAACACTATTATATGGAACAGGACTTGCAGGAGATATTGGAAATATGATTGGTGGTACAAATATAAAATTATTTGGTAATTTCGCGTATATCAATATGTTTTTACTCTTTTATCCAATATATAAAATTCAACAGAAACCTTCTAATTTACGAAATATAGACTTCTATACAGGGTGGCTTCTATTTTTTATATCTTTAATTATATTATCATCTCTAATATTTGATTCATCAGAGAGTGGAATTTTAGCTAGTGGAATATACTCATTTTTAGTTCCATATATAGGTAAAGTTGGAATATGGTTAGTCTGGATAATGATTTTTCTATTATATTTAGTTTTAACAGTAGACGATGATTTCAATATAGATGATTTAAATCAAAAAATAAATTATATTAAAGATTTTGTTTATTACTTAGGTGATAAAATATATAACATAAAAATACCTCAAAAATCTTATGATATAAATTTTTCAAAGATAATACGAAATCCATTTGAAAATCCAAATAGTGATATATTGATGCAATATAATCCAAATATACATGATTTTATTGACCCAAGAGAGAATATTAAAGTGTCAAATGAGATAGAAAAAGATGAAAAGGATAATTCTAATACTTTATCTTTAAAAGAGATATTAGAGAGTAAAATATTCAAAGAGTCTAAATCTCCGTTAACTATCACCTTGGGAGAAGATATAGTTGGTAGTCCATTTATTACAGACCTTAAAAGTCTACCTCATCTTCTTATTGCAGGTAGAAAAGGAAGTGGTAAATCAATGGGTATTAATGCGATAATATCATCTCTTTTATATAAAAATAATCCAACTAATTTAAAGCTTCTATTGATTGACCTTAAAATGTTAAACTTTTCTATATATAACAACAATCCATATCTATTAACTCCAATTATTACAGAAATAGAAAAAGCAGTAGAGGCATTATCTAATTTAGTTTTAGAGATGGATAGAAGATATAAATTAATAGCAGAAAATAAAGTAAAAGAGATTGATGAATTCAATGAAAAAATGGAAAAAGAATATGGTGAAAAATTCCCATTTATTGTCATATTTATAGATGAACTAGAAGATTTAATTATGAGTGATGAAGGAAAAAAGCTTGAGTCTTTTATCATAAGATTAGCAAAAAGGGCAGAAGTTGTAGGAATACATTTAGTTATTGCCACAGAAAAACCAACAAATGAGATTATAACTAATTTAATTAAAGTAAATATACCATCAAGATTAAGTTATAAAGTAGAAGAAAAAAATGACTCAAAAGTTATATTAGATGAGGTAGGTGCAGAGAATTTATTAAAAAAAGGTGAAGCTATATTTATCCAAGAAAAATCTATGGAGTTGATAAGAGTTAAATCACCTGATTTTTAGATTTGCTAGAGTCTGAAATTTAAGTCTATATAAAATATCTTATTGTAATATATTACATGAAAATATATAGCTAAGGAGAAGATAATGCATACTTACCAAATACGCGTAAATGATGATATTCTTACAAAATTTTTATGGCTTTTGGAGTATTTTAAAAAAGATATAGAGATAATAGAAGTAGATACTCCTGATAATAATTACAATAAAAGAGTAGAAGAGTCTAAAAGAGATATAGAACAAGGTAATATTAAAACTTTTAATTTTGATGATTTTGAGAAAAAATTAGGTTAAAATGTATCAAATCAAAGAGACGGATAGTTTTGAAAGAACTTCAATTAAATTTTTTAAGAAACATAGAGATTTAGTACCAAAGTTTAAAAAAGTTATAGAACAATTAACAATAAACCCTTTTGATACCTCTCTAAAAACACATAAACTAAAAGGTCATCTAAATGGCTTCTACTCTTGTAGTCTAAATTATCAATATCGAATTATAATAACTATTGAAATAAGAGATGAAGAGATTATTTTAGTAGATATAGGTAGCCATGATAGAGTATATTAGATGAGGTAGGTGCAGAGAGTTTATTAAAAAAAGGTGAAGCTATATTTATCCAAGAAAAATCTATGGAGTTGATAAGAGTTAAATCACCTGATTTTTAATTTATATATAAATCTTCACCAAACATAAAATCATAAGCTTAACAAAAATCTGATAGTGTTCCGTTTTTAACGGCTTGGTAGTTATCCTCTCCAACTAATACTTTAATAATTTCAAGTGCAAAACATATTGCAGTGGCAGGTCCTCTTGATGTTATCACTTTATCATCTATAACTACTTTTTTATCACTTATATATCCATCTAATCTAATCTTCTCTTCTACTGATGGGTAACAAGTATAATTATGGTTTAAAACATCTGCTGTGTATAATGCGTATGGTGCAGCACACATCGCTCCAATATATCTATTCTCTTTTTTAAATAATTTTAGAATATTTTGAACTCTAACATCTTCTGCTAAAATATTCGTACCACCCCAACCACCAGGTAAAACTATCATATCAAAATCATTAGGATTTATATTATCTATATTTGTATCTGCTTCAATTTTAATATTATTAGCACCTAATACTAAACTATTTTCCGTGAGACAAATTGTTGTCACATCAATTCCACCTCTACGCATAATATCAATTAATGATACAGCCTCTATCTCTTCAAATCCTTCTGCTAATGGTAATAAAACTTTTTTCATATATATCCTCTCTTTTTAGATTATTTTTGGTTTAAAAAACTTATTTTCTATGTTTTCTGCATCTAATGGATAACTAAAATAGTACCCTTGCATAATATTGCATCCAATACTTAATAAAAAATCTTTTTGTTCTATGGTCTCTATTCCTTCTGCTACTATTCCTAAATTTAGATTTCTGGAAAGTTCTATAATTGTTTGAGTAATTAGTTTATCTTTTTTATTATATAAAATATCTTTAATAAATGACCTATCTATTTTTAATCTATTAATTGGAAGTTTTTTCAAATATGATAAAGATGAATACTCTGTTCCAAAATCATCTATGGCTATTGAAATTCCTAAGTTACTTATAATTGATAGTTTTTTTATTGCCTCTATCGGTTTTTGCATCACTTGACCCTCTGTAATCTCTAACTCTAGCCACTTTGGAGAAAAATTATATTTATTTAATATAGTATAAAGATGAGTTAAGAAATCATCTTTTTCTAATTGTATAAAAGATATATTAATTGATAAGATACCTATCTCAAAACCTTTCTCTTTCCAAATTTTAAACTGTTTAATAGATGTCTCTATCATCCAATCATCAATATCAATAATCAAGCCTGTCTCTTCTGCCAGTTTTATAAATTTATTAGGAGTTAATATACCAAGAGCGGGGTGTCTCCATCTAATTAAAGACTCCATACCAATAATTTTATTATTCATTGCATCTATTTGAGGTTGATAAAACATCATAAACTCATCTTTTTTCAGAGCCTCTTTGATATGTGTTGTCATAACAACTCTCTCTAAAGCTAATTCGGTCATTTCGGTAGAGTAATAATTAAATCTATTTCGACCCTCATCTTTTGCTCTATACATAGCTGCATCAGCATATTTTATTAAATTTTTAGGCTCTTCACCATCTTTAGGATATAGACTAATTCCAATACTCATTGATAGATATAGAGTATGTTCATCAATTATAAATGGTTTATTCATAATCGTTAGTATTTTATTCGCTATCTTTGATATATCATCTATGATATTAACATCATTTAATATTATTGTAAATTCATCTCCACCTAAACGAGCAAGTGTATCTTTTTCGTCTATACTTTGATTTAGTCTATTTGATATAGCATTAAGAACTTTGTCTCCAATATCATGCCCCAAGGAGTCATTTATCTGTTTAAACCTATCTAAATCTATAAAAAATAGAGCTAATTGAGTATGACTTTTTTTAGCATTTTTTATTCCATCTTCTAATCTTTGATGAAATAGTTTTCTATTTGGAAGTCCTGTTAGAATATCATGATGTGCTTGATGATGTAAAATATTTTTTTGTTCTAAAAGTTTCCTCTCTGTCTCTTTTCGATGAGTAATATCTTGACAATACCCAATTCTTCCTATTGTTTTTCCATTCTCATCACGAAGAGTCGATAGAGACATCTCAGAGTGTATAATTCTATTTGTTTTTGTAAGTAATCTACCCTCTACCTTTAACTCACCTATATTATCAAGCTCCTTCATATATTCCATATACATTTTATAATCATTTTTATGATAAATCCTACTGATATGATTTCCAATTATCTCTATTGACTTATATAATAGTAATCTTGTTGCACCTCTATTCCAACTTGTTATATATCCATCTAAATCAACAGATATAACTGCATCATGAATCTGCTCTATAATTTGTGCTTGTTTTAAAAAAAGTAACTGCTTCTCTTTCTCTTCAGTAATATTTGTATGTGTTCCTATTGTTCGGATAGCTTTACCATTATCATCAAATAGTGTTTTACCCCTCTCTAAAATCCATATCCAATGACCATCTTTATGTTTAAGTCTATGAGTATTATCTATATAAGAGGTTCTTTTTTCCATATTTAAAAGTATATCTTTAAATGTATGGTCAACATCATCTGGATGAATTCTATCTAGCCAAGTAGATTTTATATTAGGGAGTTCATTATCTTCAAAACCTAACATCTCTTTCCAAAAAGGTGAAAAGTATATTGTATCATCTAATAAATTCCAATCCCATAAACCATCTTTACTTCCAAATAGAGCTAGTTCCATTCTCTCTTTTAACTCTTTATTTAATTTTTCACTACTTTTTAATATATTAACTTGTAGTTGGATTTCATCTCTTACTTTATTCACAAGATGTACTAAAGCATCCATAGAACGATTATCTTTATTTAGTTTTTTTATTCTAAAAGATGTTTTATTATCTATTTTATCTCTGTTTATATTTTCACTCATTGCTACTAAGGTCATTGTCTGATTTAGTAATTCTTGATTTTTATGTGTAAAGAACTCTCCATAGGTAAAAAAACCTGCTGTTGATGCGATTTCATTATGTAAAGGCATAGTCTCCATTTCTATATCATTTGGCATAAATCTGCGTCTAGCCATACAAGAGTATACAAAAATTGTTTCAGGTAAAAATTTTTGTGTACTCTCAAATATCTCTTTTGAACGATTTAATATTTTATAAGGATTACCATATCCAAAATATACCTTATCACCATTTTGAAAATTAGCTCCAAAAATCAGTGAACCATCTTCACCTTTTCCTAATACAGCCCTTGCAGTAGCTAATCCATGACGATATATAATTAGTGGAAATTCTATTCCTATTTTAGGTAATTTTTCTGCAACACTTCTTCCTAAATAATATTTATATATATCAACAGCACTTCTACCCTCTATTTCATAAATAATATTCTTATCAGCTTTTGTAATAGTTAACTCTTTACCAATAGGTTCCCAATTAAAACTATGGTCTCTATGAACATATAAATTATCACTACTTAAAGATACAGCAACAGCACCTTTTATAATTATCTCATTTTTTGTAAAAACTATTGTTTTCTTAAATTTTGCTCTATCCCCTGCTAATCCTCCAGCTATTTTTATATTCTTATCTACAGTATTTATACCTTTTAAAAACTCTTCAGCATTTGTATTTAATCCATCAGCAAAAGATATAAGGAGTTTAGTATTATTTTTAATAAGATTTTTTGCTAAAAATTGACCACTATAATAACCATTCTCTTTATGAATAATAGATGCTACGGTAAGCTTAGTATTTTTAAATTGTGTAAAGTTTAATACAGTTTTATTTACAGATACTTTCCCATTCATAATTTCGCCATCAGTAGTTGAACCTATAACAATAGCCTCTTTAAATATAAAATTAATATCATTCAGTAGTTTTTCAATGAATTTCTTTTTATTTATAGAGGTAAATATTTGAATCAAAAGTAAGTTATTATCTTTTATATTATTATTAGTAATAAAATTTTCTAAAACAACTCTATTTGTATAATATGTATTAAAACTTTGCATTATTTGATATATACTTTACTTAACAATAAGCACTAGCATTAATATCCTGAGCTTCTGTTATTACCAACTCATCTTGAATAAATCCATCTTCGTCTAAAAATAGTGCCATATATCCCTCACTTCTCTTTATTTGAAGTCTAGCACCTGTTACACCATTGCCTATATCTTCAGGAAGAATAAATCCTACCATACCTAAATCCCAACCCTTAGCTCTACCAGCTGTTAGTAATTTAACTGCCATATCCTGTTCTGCTAGGTTCATTTTATTAAAATTAGCTATCATTCTTTAATTCTCCATTTAAATATTTAAAACTAATATTACATAAGAGTAAATTAGATTATGATTAAAAAGACTATACAAGTCATAGTTAGTTATAATACTACAAAAAAAGGTTACGCTTTTGAAGTTAGTTGTGGCAATAAGTGGTGCTAGTGGTGTTAGTTTAGCAAAAAAGTTTATAGATTATCTTCCAAAGAGTATAGATGTACATCTTGTAATGAGTGAACACTCAAAAATAGTCTCTTCTTTTGAAGAAGATATAACTATACATAACAATAAAACTATATCAGCTTCAATATCATCAGGCTCTTTTGGTGTAGATGTTACAGTTATAATTCCTTGTAGTATGAATACATTAGCAAAAATATCTTGTGGTATTGCAGATAATTTAGTTACGCGAGTTGCTTCAGTAGCTATCAAAGAGAGAAAAACACTTCTTATAGCTCCAAGAGAGATGCCCTTTTCTGCAATTGCTTTAGAGAATATGCATAAACTATCATCTTTAGGCGTAATTATAGCTCCTCCTGTTATGGGATACTATTCTGATAGTAACTCTTTAGAAGATATGGAGAGATTTATTATAGGTAAATGGTATGACATTCTTGGAATAGAGCATAATTTATATAAAAGATGGGAATAATTTAGATGAAAAGAGCAATATATTCAGGAACTTTTGACCCTATTACAAATGGACATTTAGATATTATCAATCGTGCCTCTAAACTATTTGATGAGGTTGTTATTGCAGTAGCAGAGAGTGAAACCAAAAAACCTATGTTCTCTTTGGAAAAAAGAATAGATATGATAAACTCTGTAACTTCAGATAAAAAAATAAGCGTTATTGGATTTAATACTTTATTAATTGATTTAGCTAATAAACTTAATATAAATATAATAATTAGAGGTGTTAGAAGCAGTAATGATTTTGAGTATGAGCTTCAGATGGGATATGCTAATTTATCATTAAAAGATGACTTAGAGACAATATATCTTATGCCTAGCCTCGAACAATCATTTGTAAGCTCAACTATTGTCCGTTCAATATATTCTCATAACGGTAAAATTGACCATTTAGTGCCAAAAGAGGTATATTCTATAATGAAAAAGGAAATTTAATATGTATATTTTATTTGAAGGTATTGATACTTGTGGAAAAAGTACACAGATAGATTTAATAAAAAATCAACATCCAGATGTGTTAATAACAAAAGAGCCAGGTGGTACAGATTTTGGGATTAAAGCGAGAGAGATATTATTAGAGGGCAGATTAAATTCAAAAAGAGCAGAATTACTCCTATTTTTAGCAGACCGTGCAGAACACTATCATCAAGTGATAAAACCGAATTCTAATAGATTAATTTTATCAGATAGAGGATTTATATCAGGTATATCTTACGCATTAGCAAATGGAGATTTTGATATAGATTTAATCTTATCTTTAAATATGTTTGCACTAGAAGATAATTTACCAGATAAAATAGTTTTATTTATCACAGATTTAGAAACACTAAAAAGTAGAGCAGATAAAAAAGAGTTAGATGGAATAGAGCTTAGAGGATTTGAATATCTTTTAGCTGTTCAAGAGTATATGAAAGAGATAATCATAAAATTAAATATACCTCATCTATTTATAGATGCAACTGACAGTATAGACAATACAAATATTATAATTTCAGATTATATTAAAAGAGTTTAAAAGGAAAAAAATGATAAATCCCCTAAGAGGTATGAAAGACCTAACATTTGAAGATAGTCAAAGATTTGTATATATAACTACTATTGCTACGGATATTGCTAAAAGATATGGATATAAGTATATTGAGACTCCCTTATTAGAAGAGACGGCACTGTTTCGTCGTTCTGTTGGTGAGAGTAGTGATATAGTTGGTAAAGAGATGTATCAATTTACTGATAAAGGTGGGAATGATGTATGTCTTCGTCCAGAAGGTACGGCTGGAGTTGTTCGTTCATTTATCTCTTCAAAGCTAGATAGACAACAAGGACAGAAATATAAGTTCTATTATTATGGTTCTATGTTTAGATATGAGAGACCTCAAAAGGGTAGATTGCGTTCATTTCATCAATTTGGGTGTGAAAGCTTTGGAGAGGGTAGTGTTTGTGAAGATTTCATTATTATAGAGATGATAGGTGATATATTTAAAGAGTTAGGGGTAGGATATAAACTTCAAATAAACTCTTTAGGGTGTACCGATTGTATGCCTAAATATAGAGATAGCTTAGTATCATTTTTAAATAGTTGCAAAGATGAGTTGTGTGAAGATTGCAATAGACGCATAGAGAGTAATCCTATTCGAGTATTAGATTGTAAAAATCAGAGTTGTCAATCTTTATTAACAGAGTCTCCTAAACTTCTTAATAATTTATGCGAAAATTGTGATAATGATTTTAATAAGTTAAAAGAGTTACTTGATATGTCCAAAATAGATTATGAAGTTAATACTAATTTAGTTAGAGGCTTGGATTATTATAATAAAACGGCATTTGAGTTTATAAGTAATGAGATAGGTTCTCAATCAGCTATTGCAGGTGGTGGTAGATATGATAAACTTGTTGAATATTTAGATGGTAAGTCTACACCTGCTGTTGGATTTGCTATTGGAATAGAAAGAATTATGGAGCTTGTTAACATACCTGATATTCAAAGAGATGGATATTATTTAGGTTCAATGGATAGTGAAAGTGTAGATATGCTTTTTGGCATAGCATCATCTAAGCGAAAATCCCATAAAGTAACAATAGAATATTCTCCTAAGAAGTTAAAAGCTCATCTAAAAGGTGCTGATAAAGTTAATGCTAGATATTGTGTTGTAATCGGAGAAGATGAGGTTAGAGATGGTGTTGTCTGGGTTAAAGATTTAGAGACCAAAGAGGAAAATAGAATTGCTAAAGATGAGTTTTAAATGAATAAATCACAAATAATTAATATACCAAATATATTAGCTTTTATTCGTCTGCTTATTGCACCTATAATGTTTTTTCTATTAGTTAATCGAGATAATTCTATATTTAATGGAATTCATTACTCTTGGATAGATTATTTTGCATCTTTTCTTTTTGTTGTGGCAAGTGCTACCGATTTTTTTGATGGATATATTGCTAGGACATTTAATCAGATAACAACTATGGGAAAGATTTTAGACCCACTAGCAGATAAAATGCTTACTCTTGCAGGATTTTTAGGATTAATGGTTTTAGATAGAGCAAATGAGTGGGCTATATTTTTAATTATAACTAGAGAACTTTTTATTACAGGATTAAGAGTATCAGCCGTAACTCAAGGTATAGATGTATCAGCATCATTTATTGGAAAAGTAAAAACAGTTGTGCAGATGATTGCCATAGGTTTTTTATTAATGGAGTGGGAAGGTGGAGATATTATCTTGTGGATAGCAGTGGCTCTTACTTTATATTCAGGATATGAATATGTAAGAGATTTTTTGAAGAAATCTAATATCTAATCTAATTTAGATATTAACTCTTTGTAGTGTTGGACATTTTGAAAAGCTTTTTCATAACGCCAACGCAATACAAATTCTATAATTTTATTTTTTAATTGAGGGTCAATAGTCTCACCTTTTCCAAAGTATCCTAAAGATATATTTTTTGCTTTCTTCTTTCCATTACTATCTGGTTCATAAGTTATTGCAATTACTTGTATATATTTACCTGTTCTAATTTCACCAAAATCTTCATTTTTCAGACCAATACCACTTAAATTCATAGCTTTATAATGGAAAATATTATCAAAGTCAGGTGATTTTTCAAATATTTTCAACTCTTTATATAACTTCTCTATCATCGTAATATTTGCTCGACGAATACTTTTACTTGGAGTTGTTTTTGTTTTTAACAACTCCTCTTCTATTTTAATAACTTCAATGTTTTCATCTTTATCATCTTCATTATTATTATTTGACTCTACCTCTTCAATTATGACTTTATCAACAACTTTACTCTCTTTATTGACTATATATTGGCTATATTTTGATAATAAAGGAGCATTTTGATAATATCCATTTTTATTTCCTATCTTGTCTTCTAACCTATCTGTTAATTCTTTAAGTTTATCTAAACTACTAGCCATCAGCAACCTTTCTATCCACCATATTAGATAATATAATATCAAAAAAATAACTCTATTTTACTTAAAAATCATTCAAAGTTAATATTTTTTAGTAAAAAAATCAAATATAGCTTAATCATCTTTACGATAAAATACTTTTAAATATAAATTATTTTAAAAAACATTTAAGGCAAAATATGGACTACTTACAAATTAATGGTGGTAAAAAACTTAGTGGAGATGTTATTATTAGTGGAGCTAAAAATTCAGCTCTTCCTATAATTGCTTCAACTATTCTTAGTGATAAAAAAATTACAATTACAAATTTACCAGATGTTGTAGATATTCGTACACTTTTAAAACTTTTAACTATGCTTGGTGGAGAAGTTAATCATAATAAGACAACAGCTATTATTGATAATTCAACTATCAACAACACTAAAGCAGTATATGAAATTGTATCTCAAATGAGAGCTTCTATTTTAGTTTTAGGACCACTGTTAGCTAGATTTGGTGAATGTGAGGTTAGTCTCCCTGGAGGTTGTGCAATTGGTCAACGACCCATAGATTTGCATCTTAAAGCACTTGAAGCAATGGGTGCTAAAATTGAGATAAGAGGTGGATATGTCAGAGCAGAAGCACCAAATGGATTGATAGGTACAAAAATTATTTTTGATAATATTACAGTTGGTGGAACAGAGAATATTATTATGGCAGCATCATTAGCTAAAGGTATTACAACTATTATAAACTCTGCTAAAGAGCCTGAAGTTGTACAACTTTGTGAGATGATAGAGAGTGCAGGAGTTAAGATTACAGGTATAGGAACAAGTGTATTAACAATAGAGGGGACAGCTGGTAAGCCTTTAACTTTTAAAGATATAAATATTATTCCTGATAGAATAGAGGCAGGTACATATCTATGTGCAGGAGCAATTACAAATTCATCTATTACACTTCATCAAGTTAATCCTGAACATATTAGAGCATCTATTAGTAAATTAGAAGAGATGGGGTGTTCTTTTGATATTTATAAAGATAAAATTACTATTAATCCTACTGAACATTTAAAAGCTGTTAATTTGATTACAACGGAGTATCCAGGGTTTCCAACAGATATGCAGGCTCAATTTATGTCTGTTTTAATTATGGCAAAAGGTGAATCTATGATAGAAGAGAGACTTTTTGAGAATCGTTTTATGCATGTAAGTGAACTAAATCGTTTAGGTGCTGATATTTGGTTAAAGGGTAATATTGCTGCTATTCGACCTATTGATAAGTTATACTCGGCAGATGTTATGGCAACAGATTTAAGAGCTAGTTCTGCTTTAGTCTTAGCTGGACTTGTAGCAGATGGAACTACAAATGTACATAGAATTTATCATTTAGATAGAGGGTATGATGATTTAGAAGGTAAATTATTAAAATTAGGTGCTGATATAGTTAGATTAAAAGAGTAATTATAATCTAACTTTCTATAAATTTCTGCATTAAGAATTTTTTATTTGCTACTATCAAATCATCTGGAACACTCTGACCTATGGTGAAATAACTTAGAGTTAATGAGTGTTCTAGTAAATAACTAATAATTGGTCCTATATATTTTGTTTCATCAAATTTTGTTAAAATTACATTGTCTATTTTTAGAGTTTCAAAATTTTTATGAATAGCTTCTAAATCTTCATATTTAATAGTTGTAGATATGACTAAATTCACTTCTATATTTTTGGATTGGTTTAATTTGTCTATATTTATATATTTCAGAGTTTTTACTAATCTTTGAGAGTCATAAGGAGACATACCTGTTGTATCTATTAATATAATATCATTATCTTGAACAGATTTATAGACTTTTTTAAATCTTTGAAATGTTCTAATTGTATAATGAGGTAATTTAAGTCGTTTTGCAAAATATGCTAACTGTTCAAATGCTCCTGCTTTAAATGAGTCAAGATTAATTAGAGCAACACTGTAGCCTTCTGAAGTATATTTGTGTGCAAGTTTTGCAATGGTTGTTGTCTTACCTACTCCTGTTGGACCAACAAATACTTTTACTTTATGCTCAGTTGCTTTCTCATTTTTTATCTTAATTAGCTTATTAATTCTTTTAATTATGTATATAATAAAATCTTTTTCATTTTTGACTACTTTTTTATTAGCTACACTTTTTGATAACTCATCTATCCAAGATTTTATCAGACCTCTTTTTATAAAAAAAGATGATACTTTTTCTATAGTCTCTTTTGAATTTATATTAAAATAGTTAGTCTCATCTACTAATACTTTTATTTCACAAGAGAATTTATCTTCTTGTTGATTATATATTTGTTTTGCAGAGATTAATTTAAATCCATTTTTATATCTATTTTCAGCTAATTTATATGCCTCTTTCGGCGTATTTGCTACAAATAATACCTCTAACATTATCTAATCTTCTTATTTTTTATTAAAGACAAAGGAATTAATACAGATTCTCTTTCTGCCCAATGTTGATGAGGTATAGTTAACTCTTTTGATGAGATAGATATGTCATTATAAAATATAATATCTATATCAAGAGTTCTAGGACCATTTATTATATCTCTTTTTCTACCAAACTTTTTTTCTAAACGAAGAAGATAATATAAGAGTTCTCTAGGTGTTAAGTTTGTTGAGATTATCAAAATAGCATTATAATAATCTGGTTGAGGCATATATCCAAATGGTGGATTTTTTAAAATAGGACTACTCTCTGTTAATGTAATTTTTGTAGATTTTTTTATAAAATGATGTAGTCGATTAAATCGTCGCATAACATCACCTATATTTCCACCTATTCCCAAAACAGCTCTATTTTTAAATTTTATCGGCTGATTATTTAATCTATATGGATAATACTCTGTTTTAAAAATAGAATATTCAGAATTAATAACTTTTTTCATTTACAAAACCTCTGCTTTCCCACTATTCATAAGAACCATATCTTCTATTCTTACACCAAATTCATCTGGAATATATATCCCTGGTTCAATTGTATAAATCATTCCATCTTCTATAATTGTATTGGATTTACTAGATATATAAGGCATTTCGTGAATATCTAATCCTACCCCATGACCTGTTGAGTGAACAAAATATTTTCCAAAACCTGCCTTATCAATAATATCTCTAGTTAATAAATCTATATCTTTAGCTTTCATACCACTTCTAGCTTTTGATATACCTACATCATGAGCCTTTAAGACTGTATCATAAACTTTTTGCATCTTTTTAGATTTAAAAGATTGTTCGATATTAAATCTAAAATTTTTATCAGTAGATACAGTTCTCGTTCTATCTGAACAGTATCGCTTATATTTTAATCCTGCATCAACTAATAGTAAATCATTCTTCTTTAATTTACTATTAGTTGGTAAGGCGTGTGGTTTAGATGCGTTTGCATTAATAGCTACAATTGGGTCAAAGCTTAAAGAGTATTTTCCAAAATTACTTAAAATAGATTTAGCTGTATAGGTCAATGTATATTCATTTTCTCTAAATCCATTTTTATTTATCTCTTTAGCTAATGATTTAAATGCTTTCTCGCCTAATTTAACAGCTTTTTTTATAATTTTTATCTCATTATCACTTTTTATAACTCTTTTTTTATGAGAAAAATCTGGATTTTGTTTAAAAACTATTTTAAGATTACTAATTAATTTATTATAAGTTAATAAATCCCACTCTTTAGGGTCAACTATTATTTTTTTTATTTTAGCTTTAGAGATAATTTCATTTGCAGATAATACTATATCTGAAGATGTAATTACCTCTGCATCTCTAACTAATTTTTCAGCTTCAATTGTATATCTACTATCTGTAATAAAATAGGAAGAGCTACCTAACTTTAAAAAAATAGAATTATCACTGCTGTAATCACACTCATAATATATAGCATTTTCATTTTTGAGAATATAATTCAATTTTACACCTTTTAAGTTAGATAATTTTAAAAATTAAGCCTTTTGTTGAGCCATTTGAGCTTGTTGTTGTTGCTTAATTGATTGTATTTCATTTAAAATTTGAGTCATTCCAACCATTGCTAAATGGTATCCAAATGGTCCCATACCTATAATTTGACCAGTACATACTGGAGCAGTCAATGATTTATGTCTAAACTCTTCTCTTTGATGAATATTTGATAAATGAACTTCCATTGTTGGAACTTGAACAGCACTAATAGCATCTCTAATTGCAATAGATGTATGTGTATAAGCTGCTGGATTAATAATAATACCATCTGCATCACCTAAACACTCTTGAATACGGTCTACAATTTCACCTTCTAAATTACTTTGAAAAAATTCAATATCTATTCTATTCTGCTCTGCAAAAGTTTTCATCTGTTGATGAATATCTTCTAGTTTCATAGGACCATAAATATTTTGTTCTCTAATTCCTAGCATATTTAAATTTGGACCTTGTATTACAACAATTTTCATTTTTTACCTTTTGATAACTTTCTTTCTATTTTATCTAAATAATATAAACTCTATCTTAGAATTTTTGATTATTCCAATTTTCTTTTGACACGCTAGAGAGGGAAGTGAATAATAATTTTTTATAATTTTTTCTTGATGGAAATGTCCTTCTATTACAATATCACTATTTGAGTAATTTTCTAAGATTTTATCTACTTTTTTTTCAAAATTTTTAAACTTATGACATATTTTTTTAGTTTTTAACTTATCTATTTGGTGATTTATAATATTTTTTTCAAATGGTTTTAATAATTTTATAAAGTATCTGTTTCTTAAAATTTTTGAGTATAAAGTATAAAGTATATTTGTATCATACTTATCTCCATGAGATATAGAAACAATTCTATTTTTATAATTAAAAGATATTGGTTGCTCTTCTCTTGTATATATATGAATATTTTTAAATATATCAGATAAAAGAAAATCGTGATTTCCCTCAAAATAGTATATCTCTATTTTATAAGATAACTTATCTAAAATTGTTATTGCATCTTGAGAAAATGATTTAATATATTGATTATAACCAAATAATAAATCAAAATTATCGCCTATTAAAAATAGTTGTTCGGTTATAATCTCTCTCTTATCTATCGCTTTTAATATATTAAATAACTCTTTTCCGTGATGAGGATAATGAGAATCTGCTATAAAAATAGCATTCTCTTTTATTTCTCTATGGCACATAAGCTATATTAGGAATTCCAAGCTCTTCTTTATATCCACACATTAAATTAGCACAAACTAAAGCTTGAGAACTTGCTCCACGAAGTAAATTATCAATTGATGAGTTAATAAAGAGTGCATCTCCATTTGATGATGCATATATATCGCAAAAGTGTGTTCCTGCTGTACTTTTAATATCAACTGGAGTCTCTCTTATTCTAATAAACTTATCATTTTTATAGTGTTCTTTTAATATCTCTAATGGATTAATATCCTCTTTAAGAGTTGCATATATTGAAATTAGCTCCCCTCTTGTTGTAGGTATTAAATGAGGTACAAAATTTATATTTACATCTACATTATGTATCTTTTTTATCTTCTCTTTAATCTCTGGTTGATGTCTATGTTTTAAAGGATTATATGCAAATATATTATCATTCATATTTACAAAATGTGTATTTTCCGAAAGCTTTTTACCTGCACCACTTAGTCCTGACTTAGCATCAATAAAGATATTTGACTTTTCATCTATATATGGTATTAATGGTAATATCCCAAGTAGTGTTGCTGTGGGATAACATCCCGGCCCTGCTATTAATTTTGTGTTTTTAATATCATCTCTATAATACTCTATTAGTCCATAAGTTGAATTTTTAAGATTTTTTTTATCAGTATGTTTACAATAATTTTTCTCATAAGTATCTAATTCAAGTCTGTAATCTGCTGATAAATCTACAACTTTTATATCTTTTTTTAGAAGTTTCTTTGCATACTCCATAGATTTTTGATGAGGTAATGCTAAAAATACTAATTCACATTTTTTCTCTATATCTTTTATATTTATCTTATCTATATCTATATTTATAGTATTCTTTAGTGATGGGTGAAGCTCTTCTAATGAAATATCTCCTGTTGTTGTTGCTAGATATGATATTTTAAATTTTGGATGATTAATTATCATTTTTATGAGTTCTAATCCAGTATATCCACTTGCTCCTATTACTCCTATATTTTTCACAATATAATTTCTTTATAAAATACTTCTTCTATATCATATTTAATTTTTCCAGATGGTAATTTTGCTGTAACCTCATCACCCTCCTCTTTTCCAATTAGTAATCTTGCTATTGGTGACTGAATTGATATTAATCCTTTATCTGGATTTGACTCTTGTCTGCCTACTATTGTATATGTTATCTCTTCATTTGTTGCTATATCAGTTATTAATATTGTCGAACCAAAACTTACTCTTTCATGTTTTAATTTAGAAGGGTCAACTACTTGAGCTCTTCCTACAATATCTCCTAATTCATTTATTCTTGCTTCCATTAAACCTTGTTTATCTTTTGCTGAATGATATTCTGCATTCTCTTTTAGGTCTCCTAACTCTCTTGCTTCATCTATAATCTTAGCTATATTTCCTCTCTCTTCATTTTTTAAATAGTTTAATTCTTTATTTAACTTATTATAAGTTATTTCCATCATTGGTTCTTTTTCCATAATATAATCCTTTTTTAAAATTATATCTAACTTTTTTAATATCTTTACGATAATATATTTAGATGAAAAAAATTTTAATTACAAATGATGATGGATATAACTCGACTGGAATAGTTGCATTAATAAAAGCATTAACTCCTTTAGGTGATATTACGGTTGTTGCCCCTCACTCAGAGAAATCGGCATGTGGTCATTCATTAACACTGACTAAACCTCTTCGCTTCATAGAAGTTAAAAAAAACTCTTACAGATTAGATGATGGAACTCCTACTGATTGTGTGTTTTTATCTTTACATAAAATTTTTACTGATGAAAATAGACCAGATATTGTTATTTCAGGAATAAATAGAGGTGGGAATATGGGTGAAGATATAACATATTCAGGAACAGCTAGTGCATCAATGGAGGCTGTTCTTCAAGGTATCCCATCTATTGCAATATCTCAAGTTTGTGCAGATAATTGTGAAACAGTAGATGATTTAAAATATGAGTTAGCAACTAAAACCATTGTAGATATTGTGAATAAAATATTTAGTAATGAATTTCCTCTGCCACCTAGAAAGTTTTTAAATATAAATATACCTCCGATTGAACCAAATAAATCTAAAGGTATTAAAATAACTAAAACAGGTAAAAGATTATATACAAATAATGCAGAAGTTCATACAAATCCAAGAGGTACTGAATATTACTGGATTGGATTACCTAGATTAGATTGGTATCCAGCAGAAGATAATAGTACAACTATGACTGATTTTGAAGCTATAAATAAAAATTTCGTATCAATAACACCGATTCATTTAGATATGACAAGTTATGATGATATAGAGAGTCTTAAAAATTGGATATGAGATATGAAAGATGTAAAATCTTATTTGGAGAGGAGAATTTCCATAAACTTCAACAAGCAAATATTCTAATTTTAGGTGTTGGTGGTGTTGGTGGACATACTCTTGATTGTTTGTATCGTAGTGGAGTCAAAAATATAACAATATTAGATTATGATTATTATGATGAAACAAATCAAAATAGACAAATAGGAAGTGATGCGATTGGAGAAAATAAAGTAGAAGTGCTTCAAAATTTATATAAAGGTATTAATATAATAGAACAAAAAATGGATTTAGCGTGGCTAGATAATTTTGATTTTAAACCTTATGACATAATCGTAGATTCGGCAGATACAACAAAAGTTAAAATAGAACTTGCAAAGAGAGAATATAAAAAACTTATAATGTCTTTAGGCTCTGCAAAGAGATATGATAGCTCTAAAGTAGAAGTGGCATCAATTTGGAAGAGTCACGGAGATGCTTTAGGAAAGAAAATAAGATATGAACTTAAAAAAGCTAAATTCAATAAAAACTTTACTGTTGTATTCTCTCCAGAAGAGGACAAATGCAAAGATAAAGGCTCGTGTATAGCTGTTACAGGGGTATTTGGGTTAACAATATGTTCAGAAGTTATAAAAAGAATAATTAAAACTTAAAACAATGATAGAGATAAATTTAACAAAACCTCTTTATGGTGTAGATGGATTGATGAATTTAGATATAAATCTAACAATTAAAAGAGGTGATTTTATTGCCCTATCTGGAAAGAGTGGTAGTGGAAAGACGACTCTATTAAGAGTTTTAGCAGGACTTGAAGAGGCATCTGGAGATATAAAAATTGGAAATGAGATATGGTTAAATAAAAAGAAATCTTTAGCACCTCAAAAAAGAGAAATTGGGTTTGTATTTCAAGACTATGCACTATTTCCAAATATGACAATAGAAGATAATCTATTATTTGTTAAAAATGATAAAAAATTAGCTTATAAATTATTAGATATGACAGAGTTAACTAAACTCAAAAAAAGATTACCAAATTCATTAAGTGGGGGTCAGAAACAGAGAGTTAGTTTATGCAGAGCCTTAATGAATAGACCCAAATTACTTTTAATGGACGAACCCTTGTCTGCTCTTGACCCAAAAATGCGTACAAAACTGCAAAATGAAATATTAATACTTCACAAAGAGTTTCAAACAACAACAATTATGGTTAGTCATGACCCAAGTGAAATTTATCATTTAGCTTCTCGTGTAATATTCTTAGACAATGGAAAAATTATCAATGATGGAGACCCAAAAAAGATACTTCTGCAAACAAATGGAAATCAAAATTTTTCATTAGAGGGAATATTATTAGATATAATTATGGTAGATATTCTATATATCGCAATTATTAGCATTGGTCAACAGTTAATTGAAGTTGTAATTAGTAATTCCGAGGCTACTAATTTAAAAATTGGACAAAGCGTAAGAATAAGTACAAACTCTTTTTCTCCCAATATATTATTCTAATCTAATTGCACAGTCTCATTTAGCTATAATCCTATTCAATAATTTATAGCTAGGAGAAATAATGAACGAAAAAAAAACAGCAGATAAGTACAATCCAAAAGAGGTAGAAGATAGATATTATAAACTATGTGAAGATAGAGGTTATTTTGAAATTGATGGAAACAAAGATATTCAAAAAGCAGGAGAAGATGGTAAAATAAAAACATTCTCCATTATGATGCCCCCTCCAAATGTAACAGGAAGCCTACACATTGGACACGCTTTAACATTTACACTTCAAGATATTATTACTCGTTATAAAAGAATGGACGGATATAAGACTCTTTGGCAAGCAGGGACTGACCACGCTGGAATTGCAACTCAAAATATAGTAGAGAAGCAGTTAATAGCAGAGGGTACAACTAAAGATGAGGTAGGTCGTGAGAAGTTTTTAGAGAGAGCTTGGCTTCAAAAAGAGACAAGTGGTGGAAATATTGTTCATCAAATGAGAAAACTTGGAGTTACTCCTGCTTGGAAGAGAGAGAGATTTACGCTTGATAGTGGGCTTCAAGAGGCAGTAAAAGAGGCATTTGTAAGATTATATGATGAGGGGCAGATTACTCAAAATAACTATATGGTAAATTGGTGTACCAAAGATGGAGCGTTAAGTGATATTGAGGTGGAACACGAAGAGGTAAATGGTAAGTTTTATACTATGATTTATAAGTTTGCTGATGGAAGTGGTGAACTTGAAGTGGCAACTACAAGACCTGAAACATATTTTGGGGATACAGCGATTATGGTTCACCCTGATGATACTCGTTATGCTGATATTGTAGGCAAAGAGGTTCTATTACCTTTAACTGATAGAAAAATAAAAGTTATCACAGACTCTCATGTTGATATGGATTTTGGAACGGGTGTTGTAAAAGTTACTCCTGCTCACGACCAAAACGATTATGCTGTTGGGAAAAGACACAATTTAGAGTTTATAAAAGTATTTGATGAAAAAGGGATTTTAAATAGTTATTGTGGAGAGTTTGAGGGATTAGAGAGATTAGAGGCTCGTCCAATAATCGTTAAAGCTTTGGAAAATGCAGGGTATATAGTAAAAATAGAGGAGCATATTCATCAAGTTGGGCATTGTTATAGATGTAAAAATATTGTTGAACCTTTTATCTCTACTCAATGGTTTTTATCTAATGAGATGGCTCAAAACTCTATTGATAAAACAAAAGCCCATAATAACTTCCACCCAAAACATTGGATAAACTCATATACTGCGTGGATGGACGAACTTCGCCCTTGGTGTATCTCAAGACAACTTTGGTGGGGGCATAGAATACCTGTATTTAATTGTAATGATTGTAATCACCAATGGGCAGATAAAAATGATAATCCAGACTCTTGTCCAAAATGTAATAGTAAAAATCTAACTCAAGACCCTGATGTTTTAGATACTTGGTTTAGTAGTGCTTTATGGGCTATGTCGCCTTTAGGTTGGGGAAATAATGGAGAGTTAAAAGAGTTATATAATGATAGTGATATGAAAGATTTTTATCCAAACTCTCTTTTAATTACTGGATTTGATATTATGTTCTTTTGGGTTGCTAGAATGATGATGATGAGCGAACACTTTACAGGTGAGTTACCATTTAAAGATATTTATATGCACGCATTAGTAAGAGATGAGAATGGTGCAAAAATGTCAAAATCAAAAGGTAATGTAATAGACCCTCTTGATATGGTTGAAGAACACTCTGCTGATATTATTAGATTTACCCTCGCCTATCTTGCCGTTCAAGGAAGAGATATAAAGCTTGGAGCAAAAAACTTAGAGCAGTTTAGAAACTTTACAAATAAACTCTATAACGCAACAAATTATCTTCAACTAAATATGGATAAATTCAAAGATTTAAATGAGATAGAGGTAGTTACTCCACTTGGAAAATATATGCAAAGTCGTTTATCTCTAACAGTTGATACAATTAGAGAGAAAATTGATAGCTATAAATTTGATGAGATGGCAAAAGTGTTATATAACTTTACTTGGAATGAGTTTTGTGATTGGGGTATTGAGTATTCAAAAGCAGACCGTGAAAGTATTCCAGAATTAGGAGCTATATTCAAAGAGACTCTAAAGATGATAAGCCCAATTATGCCATTTATCGCCGACCATCTTTATCATAAACTTAGTGGTACAAGCTTAGAAGATGGAAAATCATTAATGATTATGGAGTTTCCAAAAGATATAAAAAGAGATATAGAGGCAGAAAATTCATTTGCCATAATAGAAGAGGCTATCACAACTTTAAGAAGAGCAAAAGTGGTAATTGATATGGGAAATAGCAAAATAGATAAAGCCTATATTAAATTAAATAAAAATATAGACAAAGAGATAGCAAAACCATTTATCGAAAGATTAGCAAAAGTAAAAGATATAGAGT
>FPHG01000029.1_pt1 | contig 44015 bp, 48 predicted proteins | sample 1057261 | NCBI WGS metagenome assembly FPHG01 (sample SAMEA4473298, study PRJEB15554) | hydrothermal vent metagenome | biome: marine basaltic hydrothermal vent biome; feature: marine hydrothermal vent; material: water | place: Pacific Ocean | collected 2011-06-14/2011-07-23 | depth 1709 m
ACTGGTCTTCTAGTGTGATAGTAGGAAGTTTATCTCCAACTTTAAACTCAGCAAAGAGTGAGCTTGTAAATAGTAGGCTAATTATTAATAGATGTTTCATTGTTTTCCTTTTGTAAAAATAAGATATAGACCAATACAAATGTAAGGTCAATAGTAGCAATAGCCAAAGCAATCCACCCCAACTCACCTGCTTTATAGAGAGCAAAAAATCCTCCTGCAGTAATGGTACGAATAATTATACTAGCTAAGGCTAATGGATAAGCATATTAGGTGAATAGTTCCAACTCACATCACAAAACCAAAGACTATCAATTGATAACCCCCAATAAGGAGAAAGGGGTCAGGTGATTCTTTATGCTAGAACTTAAATTTATTATTATCACTTAGGTACTTAAATTTTTAAATTTCAGGATTATTTTGAAATATTTTTATTTTTAAATAAACAATCTCTTTTAACCCATCGGTGTCTTATGTTACCTTGAGATATATAATCTATTTCTATTCTTAATTCATCGGCATCTCTTCTATATTCTATTACTCTATAAAAATATCCTTTTTTCAATCTAATATTATTACTGTTTCTAACATGTTGTGTTTTGCTAATACGCTGATGTAATCGATTATATGCTTGACAAGACTTTAAAGCATCTTTTTTTATATCCATATACTCTGATAAACTTAGAGAAGGCAGAGCTAGTATAAAAATCATTAATACTATTTTTTTCACAATATTCCTTTTAAAATAAGATTAATACAAATTATACAACACTTTATCCAAAAAAGATGACTAAAGCGAAATTTAGATAATCTCTACCCAACTCACAAAGTGAAGAGTGAACGATAGATTGGGTAGACTACTTCACTATTATTTTATTTCTATGTGTATACTAGATTTGATTTAACACTTACCACCCTTCAGATAAGTCAATTAATTTATAACCTTTTTTAGATAAATTTTTTCTGACCTCATCAAGCTCTTGTATAGTTGATTTTGTGATATATGTTTGTTCTGTGTAGTTTGTGCCTTTAGCAAATACTCCTAACCATCTTCCTATACCAAATTTCATATCAGTAATTAAATATCCGTCATTCCAATTCTTGCTTATTGCATTTGTGAATTTCTTCCAATCAGTTCTTACACTCATTGAATGACCTGTATAATTTATACCTTTAGAGAAGATACCTAACCAATGTCCCTCTCCATACTCCATATCTACCATATCATAACCATTTGCCCATCTTTCAGATATTTTTTTCTGAAAATTAGATAATTTCTTTTGTCTATCTAAAGCTTGATTTGTATATCCTGTATTTTTGGCAAATATTCCAACCCATTCACTAAGACCATGCTCGATAGCTACTAGATAATATCCCTCTTTCCATCTTTTATTTATTATAAAGCTCATAGCACCCCATCTGCTAGTTACATCATAAGCTTGTAGATTTGATTTAAGACCTTTCGAGAATAATACAGCCCATTTACCATTGCCATATTTAATCTCTGTAATATTATATCCCTCTCTCCATCTAGCTTTTATCTTTTCGCTAATTTTATCCCAATACATATCACTCTCTATAATTTGATTTGTTATTGAAGTACCTTGTGCAAAAGTTCCTATCCATTTATATCTGTACTCTTCATTATCTTCAGCATATAGAGTGTTAATTGCTATAAACATAAGTAGTAATAATATACTTGAAATCTTTTTCATAATTAATCCTAATTTTAAAATTAAAATGATTATATCAAATTTTATATATTTATATATTTATGCTAAAATAAATTTATGTTTCATATTATTAGTATTTTATTATTGTTATCACTTTTCCTTAGTCTATATAGATTTCTGAATGGACCAACATTAACTGATAGAGTTATTGCTTTTGATGCTATTAGCATTATGAGTCTCTCTCTAATTGTTATACTTGCTGTCTATTTTGAACGAAGCTTATATCTTGATATTGCTTTAGTTTTTGGATTAATAGGTTTTTTAGGGACAACCCTACTTGGTCGTTTTATAGAAAAGGGGATTTAGGTGTTAGATTTTTTAGGATTTAGCTTTATGCTTTTAGGCGTTTTAGCTTTTGTTGTTAGCTCTATCGGATTAATTCGTATGCCAGATATTTACAGTCGAATGCACATAGGTGCAAAATCTACAACTGTTGGTATACTTCTTATTATTTCGGGAGCTATCTGTTTTGAACCATCTTGGGCATTTAAACTTATATTACTTGCTATATTTATACTTTTAACTAATCCATTATCATCTAGTGTTATCGCAAGGGCTTCTCATAATACTAATGTACCTTATCTGAACCCAAATGATATTGATGAGTATGAAGAGAATAAAGAATATAAGGATAAAAAATGTTAGGATTAATTATTTTAAGTTCATTTATATCTATTATTTTAATTGCATTTAAAACTATAATAGAGCCAAGATTATCTCATAGTATTGTTCTCTCAATGGGTATTGGTTTAAATGCTGTTATACTTTTTGTAGCATTTCAAGCACCAGATATAGCACTTACTCAAGCTGTTATTGGTATTGGTATAAGTTCTGTTGTTCTTTTAATGGGTCTAAAACATATTGGAGGAAAATATGAGTCTTAAACGAACTGTTCCAATGACTACTATTAGTGGATTTGGAGTTAGTGCAGTTTTTGTTTTAACTATATTAAATATATTAATACAAAATATGCCATTAGATATATTTCGAGCAGGTGATGAACTTTTAAAATTAAATGCAACAGATGGAGTTGCTAATGCAGTTACTACGGTTGTTGTATATTTTAGGGGATTTGATACTTTAGGTGAAATAGCTGTTCTATTTATAGCTTCATTAGGTATTGGCTTAATGTTACATAGTAGTAATTTTCGAGATATATCAAAAGAAGATAGTAACTTTATGTTAAAAGTAGGTGGAAGACTTCTATCTCCAATTATTTTTATATTTGGAATGTATATTATGATATATGGACATCTTAGTGTTGGTGGTGGATTTCAAGGTGGTGTTATAATTGCTAGTGGAGTTCTGCTTTTATTAATAAGTTCAAATGGATTTAATATATCTCATAAATTTGTAGAGATATTTGAAACTCTGGCAGGTGTATCTTATGTTATTATAGGATTAATAGGTCTTGTAATTTTAGATTCATTTTTAGGAAACTTTTTACCTCACGATATATCTCAAATGGGTCTACTTCTTAGTGGAGGTATTATTCCAATAATATATATAATCGTAGGAATAAAAGTTGGCAGTGAGATGAGTGTTATTGTAGATAATATGTTAAAAAGGGATATAGATGATTGATACTCTATTAAATTTTTTAAATCAACAAGAGGTTATACAGGCTATCATAATTATTGGTTCTATGATTTTATTCTTTATAGGTTTATTTGGAATGTTAACTCAAAAACATTTTATAAAGATTTTCATTAGCATAGAGATTATGGAAATAGCTATATTTATATTTTTTATAGGATTAATATTTCAAAGAGGAAAAACTGCACCAATGCTCGGAGATGGTATTACAAAATTTGTAAATATGAATGACCCAATACCTCATGCGATGATATTAACAGCTATCGTTATTGGTATGGCAGTTTTAGCATTAGGAGTTAGTATGGCGATTGAATATAACAAACTAACAGGAGTTACAGATATTGATAAGATGAAGGGATTAAAAAATTAATTATGAGTAGTATTTATTTTATAGCCTTACCGCTTCTTTTTGGATTTGCAGTTCCAATATTATCAAAATTTGGGAAAAATGGAGTTGCTTACACATCTCTACTCCTTCAACTATCACTACTATTACTTAGTATTAATTTAGTTTCAAACTTAACGACTCCAATAGTAGAAGTTATTGCAATATCTCCACCATTGGGTATAGCTTTAGTTGCAGATAGTGCATCTATGTTTTTAGTTACTATATTTACATTTCTCACATTCTCATTATCTTTGTACTATATGGGTCAACGAGATAATAATAGATATAAAAATGAAAATAAATTTTTTATACTTTTAAATATGCTTCTCGCTTCTGCAATTGGTTTAGTTTTAAGTAGTGATATATTTAATATTTATGTATTTTTTGAGATAGCAGGTATCTCAGCATATATTTTATCAAGTTATGAAAAAACGGCTAATGCACTAGAGGCTGGATTAAAATATCTTCTTACAGGAGCTATGGCATCTATATTTTTAGTATTTGGAATATTCTTAATTTATCTATATTTAGGAACTTTAAACTTAGCACTTATATCTCAAAATTTTTATACGCTTTCAGGAGAAATCCAACTATTAATAGCAACTTTTCTATTTGTTGGTTTTGGGTTTAAGGTAGAAGTATTTCCATTTAATTTCTGGGTTAGTGATATTTATGAAGGCTCTACACCTTTAGTAAATGGATTATTCTCTTCAATAGTATCAAAAGCTTATCTATTTGTATTTTTTCATCTAATATATCTATTTTTACCTCATCATAACTTTACAGATTTTTTATTATATGTAGGTGCTGTAAGTATGATAGTTGCAGAGATAGTGGCTATTAAACAGACAAATATAAAAAGAGTCTTTGCTTATTCAAGTTTGGGGCAACTAGGACTTCTATTTATAGCATTCTCTATGCAGACAGCCGATGCAATTATTGCAGGATTATATATTTTATTAGCTCATTCAATAGCTAAAATGGTTATATTTTTATCTCTTGACTCTATAATAAATAGATATGAAACTGAAGATATATCAGTTTTAGAGAAGATGAACTCTCCATTTATAAAATGGGTTTTAGTAATATCAATGTTCTCGCTTCTAGGTATTCCTCTATTTGCTGGGTTTGTTGGAAAATTTTTACTATTAAAGAGTTTCGGAGTAGCTGGATATTTTGGAATTATGGGTGCTATAATTATCGCATCTTTAATAGAAGCTATATACTATTTTAAATTAATTGGATTAATGTTTAAAAATATAGAGAGAGGTGAATATATGGAAATATCTATTTTACAAAAATCTATTTTATTACTTTTAACAATATCAATAATCTTTATAGGTATATATCCATTTGCATTATCAGAATGGCTTAATTCAGCATCAGAAGCGATGATAAACTCACATATCTATCAAAATATAATATTAGGAGAAGTGTAATGAGAGTCTTAAATATAGTTTTGTCATTAATTAGCTCTCTTATTGTTATAAAATTATTCAATATGGGTACGCTATGGCAGTTGAATATGAGTGATTATGGATTAAATGGTATTGTAGTTGGATTAGAAGCATCACCTCTTAGCAGTTTCTTTGCAGTTTTAATATCTTTTTCATGGATTATAATATCTCTAGTATTAATAGAGAAGAGTGATAGTAATACTCATTTTATTAAGTGGTTACCACTTCTAACTTTATCTCTTTTTATAATAGTATATGCAACTGATTATCTTATATTCTTTATAGGCTGGGAAGTTATGAGTCTTTCAACTTATATCATACTATCAAAAACTCTTACTCAAGAGGCATTAATTAAATATATAATATTTGCTATGAGTTCAGCTTTATCTATTTTAATGGCAATAGTTATATTATACTCTGGAGAAGGAACACTTTTATATATAGATGGACATGAGAGTTTTATTGCATTAAGTTTATCTATGAAAATTGCTTTAATTACATTTATGCTATTAGGATTATTTATTAAAATGGGTACGATAGGTTTTCACTATTGGGTTGTAGATAGTTATAATCAGGCAAATAATCTTTTTACTGCATATCTTTCAGCAATATTATCAAAAATGGGAATTTATGCTTTAATTATATTTCTATTTCAAGTTGTAGATATAAAATCATTAGAGACTATATATCTACAATATTTTTTAGCATTTATGGGAGTTTTAACCTCAATTATTGCTACATTTAAAGCTATCAAAGAGGATGAGGTCAAGAGACTGTTAGCATATTCATCTATTGCTCAACTTGGATATATTTTAACAGTTTTAGCAATTGCAAATGGTTTAGGTGGAGCATTATATCATGCAGTTATTCATACTCTTGTAAAACTATTATTATTCATAAATATTGCAGGAGTTATAGCTATTACAGGTCGCTCTAAACTAAGTGAACTCGGTGGATTAATATATAGAATGCCTCAATCTTTTGTTATGTTACTTATTGGAATAATTGTTATTGCAGGTATGCCACCTCTTGGAGGATTTGCATCTAAATATCTAATATATACCTCTCTATTAGACGCAAAATTACTTTTAATCTTAACTGCGATGATGTTTGCAAGTGTAAGTGCATTTTTATATGTATATAAATTAATATATGGTGTATATCTTGGGCAACCAACTAATCATAACTTAGAAAAAGTAAACGATGTATCTATCTGGTATCTGATTCCTCAATATATAATCTCTATAATTTTAATTATTATAGGAACTTTCCCTGCTTTAATAGTTCCATATTTAAATGGAATTCTTACACAATTTAATATTACAAATATAGAGTATCAGAATAGTTCTATTTTAACAACAAATATAGGCTCATTTAATGGTGAAGTCGTTATGTATTCATTTATAGGAATATTTGTTATCGTTTTAATATTTTTATCTTCTTTAAAATCGGATACAAAAAATGTAAAAGATAGATTTGATATTGCATATTGTGGAGAAGAGCCAGATGCTAATACTCCTCTTCATTATGGATTTAGTTTAGGTCAAGAGCTAAGAAGAGTTAATTTTATTAATATAATTTGGCAAAACTCTAGCAGTTATTTTTATAACTCTTTAGCTAATATAACAAGTGGAGTATCTTTAATATTAAGAAAAATATATACAGGTAATCTAAGAGTTAACTTTCATATCGCAATAATATTTGCGATATTACTTTTATGGTGGGGGAGATAAAATGATAATATTTGACCTTTTAATGATGTTTATAACAGCATATATAGTGGGATTTTTATATTACGGTCTATATAGAAATATAACAGCAAGATTTCAACGCCGTTTTGGTCCTCCAATTTGGCAATCTTTTTATGATAGTATAAAGTTTTTTAGTAAAAAAGATGCAACATCTCACGGTTGGATGTTCTATTTAGGGCCAGTTATTATGATGACAGGTTCAGTTATAACTCTATTCTTTATACCATTCTTTTATGATAATCAAAACTTTAGTGGATTGAGTAGTTATGGAAATCTATTTGTTGTATTATATTTAATGGTTCTTGGTGCTTTAGGTAATGCTTTGGCTGTTGGAGTTAGTGGAAATCCATTTGGTGTAATGGGTGTTACAAGAGGGTTAAGTCGTCTCTTTGCTATGGAATTACCCTTTTATATAGCAGTTATTGGATTAATGAGTATAAATCAAAGTGCAGATATAGCTACAATTGCTTCAAACCAAACAACTATTAATGCATTTGTATATCCACTACTATTTATAGGAGCATTATTCTCTTTTATTGGAATGATGGGACAATCTCCATTTGATGTAGTTGGTGCTCCCGTAGAAGTATATTCTGGCCCAGCTGTCGAATTTAGTGGAAAATTTCTAGCAATTTTAATGACTCAAAGTGCAATATTTAGTTTTGCAAAATTAGCTCTAATGGTAAATCTATTTCTTGGAGGGGCTAGTGGGTTTATAGAACTTCTAGCAAAAACTTTTATACTATTTTTATTTGTAATCGCATTTGGAAGTATTTATGGAAGATTTAAAACTCCACAAAGTATAGATTTTTTAATAAAAGTACCAACAGTAATCGCTTTAATTGGATTAATATCTATTAGTTTTAGATAGTTAATCCAATTTATTATAATATTAAAAGAGTAAATTAAATTCCATTTACTCTTAACGCTTTTGTCTTTCCTATCATTAAATCTATTGTCATATTAAGTCTTTTAAATACACTCTCTTGTCTGTACTCAAGATTATGTTTTTTACAAATATCTTTTACCAATGGTTGCATCTTTTGATAATAGCTTAAAGGTATGCTTGGAAATAGGTGATGCTCTATTTGATAATTTAAAAATCCTTGTGAAGCATCTATAAGGTCTGAACCTGTGTAGTAATTTACACTTCCCATAATTTGTCGAAGATAAAATTCACCTTGATTTTTATGTGGTTCATTAAACATATAAATATCTCCAGCAGAGTGATTAGGCACAATTACTAAAAATGAATGAGCATTAGCAATAAGTTCAGCAACTATCGAAATAATAAGTGCAGTAAGGACTCCTTCAACTCCAAATGGAAAGAATATGAGAGGTAAAAGAATAAAATGGGCTATAGCATATGGAAGATAAGAGATTAACCATAACTCTTTACCACTTTTTGTAAATGGATTAAAAACATATTTTTCAAGCTCTTCCTCTTTTCTTTTTCTTCTCTCTTTATTTTCTAATATTCTAAGAGTATTTGGTGCATAATATGTAAATTTCCAAGTAGCAACAAAAACATATACTACTAGATAACGAAGAAACATAGGCGTTCCAGAAGTTCTAAGCCATTCCATATTTCTCTCTACATTATCTGGGTCATCTAACTCTCCTAAGTGATAATGATGCATTATATTATGTTCATATTCCCATGCTTCAGGTGTAATCCAATCAAACCAATGAGTAAATCTATTTTTATTTCGTGCAAATCCAGCCCGTGTATATCTATATGGTATATTTGGAACTTTATCATAAGCACCATGTAGAATTGGATGTGCAACATTCATCCACCTTGAGACATTACCAAAACCTATTAATAGTGCAGAGGTAATAACTGAACCCCAAAATAAAAATCCACTTAATTCATTATATGATTCTAATACAATAGTTACTATCATTAAAGCATAACCGATAAATGTTAAAGCCCAACCCCATAATTCTAGTTTTCGTAAATGTTTATAATCCTCCCATGTAACTACTCCAATCTTCTCTTTAATATCTTCAATATCTTTTTTAAATTGATTTTTATCAATATCCTCATACTTAGCATATAGGTGTGCCATAGTTATTTCCTTATTAAACAAATTATCTAAAGTTATACATAATTTAAGCTTATATCTATCTTATTATGTTAAAGTTTTAAACAATTTAAAGAATAACTATGAGGAGAAGTCAATAATTATGCAAGAGGGTTTTTTAAAAGAACAAAAAGTATTAGAGGGAGATTTAAATTCTGATACCTCTCATAAGAGTAGTGTTGATTATTTAATGAGCTGGTTTAGGAGTCATTCAATATTTGTATTAGCTTATGGAACAGGTTGTGGAGCAATTGAAATGCCACCTACATTTACAAGCCGTTACGATGCCGAAAGACTAGGTATTAGAGGTTCTGCCACACCTCGACAAGCTGATGTCATTATTGTATCAGGATACTGCTCATATAAAACATTAAGAAGAATTATTAGAAGTTACGAACAGATGAGTAATCCTAAATATATTTTAGCTTTAGGTTCGTGTACTATAAATGGTGGAATGTATTGGGATTCATATAATACAATTAAAAATCTTGAGGATTATCTACCTGTTGATATGTATGTAAATGGTTGTATGCCAAGACCAGAAAGTATTTTAGAAGGATTTATGGCATTGCAAAAAGATATATCAAACGGAAAAGCTTCATCATATAAAAAATATGAGAATAATTACGAATTTTATCGTAAAAATCAAGAAGCAGTTTTAGGAAAAAAAGTATCACCTGCTTATGATACAGATTGGTATCTTTATAATGGAGAAGTTTAGTTTTTTAAATTTATAAAAACTCTTCAAAAGTTCTATTCTGCATAGCAGATAATCTTTTTTTCATCATCTCAAATTTCTTATTTATAGAATTTTGAGCTTGATTCCTATCTTCGACATATATATCTATTTTATCTTTCTCTTTTTCATATAAACTTTTTATATTATTCCCTTTAAGTCTTTTAAAAAAAGATTTTTTATTATCATCTCCAATCAATAGTAAATTACATATTTTTTGATACTCATCATGCCACTCTTCATGATAAGAGTGTAACTCTTCCATATTATGAGTACCATAAATTTTATATAATAAATCTTTTCTCTCATACAACCATTTCTGCATTCGGCAATCAACAATATTTAAATATATCTTATCTTCATTATCTATAATACCTTGTATAAAATAATCTAATTGTCTATTTTTATCATTATGAAATTGAATAAAAGTTTCTATTTCATCTTCTAGTAATTGTTTTGTCATTAATGTCTTCTCATAATTTTATTATATTAATTATTAGTATAACATATATATTATAAGTATTAGATATATAAAGAATATTTTAATCATTATTTTTATATAATAAAAATAATTTTAGATATAAGGATAAGATATGAGTGAAAAAAATAAAGAAGAGATAATTATAGAACTCGATCCAAAAAGATATATCGTAAGTAAAACTGATAATAGTGGTAAAATTACTTATGGAAATGACTATTTTGTTGAAATATCTGGATATTCAGAGAGTGAATTAATTGGACAACCTCATAATATTATAAGACATCCTGATATGCCGAGATTAATTTTTAAATTACTTTGGGAAAGATTAGAGCATGGTCAAAATATGTTAGCTGTTGTAAAAAATTTGTCAAAAGATGGAAGAACTTATTGGGTTACAACAGAATTTGAGACAAAGCGAAATAAATTAACAAATGAAATTATTGGATATACAGCTTTTAGAAAAGCAGCTTCTGAAAAAGCTATTAATGAAATTCAAAAATTATATAATACACTTCATAAAATAGAACAAGAGTTTGATATTGAAGCTTCAGAAAAATATTTAACAGGATATCTTGAAGAGAAGAATCAAAGTTATGATGAATATATAGATGATGTTGTAGATAATAGAGGTATATTTAAAATATTTTTTAGTGCTATGAAAAAGTTATTTGGATAATTAATAATTAATGGATAAAATATTATTAGATGCTAAAGATATATCTCATAGTTTTGATTATAAACTTTTTAATTCCATAAACATTAATCTTGATAGTTCATCTAGTCTTGCAATAACAGGACGAAGTGGTTGTGGAAAATCTACATTATTACATATATTATCTAGCTTTTTAAAGCCTTTAAATGGAGAGATAAATCTTCTTGATAATAATTTATATAATTTAAAAGATAATAAAATAGAAGAGTTAAGAAGATATGATATTGGTATTATTTTTCAATCTCATTATCTATTCAAAGGAATGAGTGGATTAGAAAATATTGAGATAGCATCTATATTATCTAATGAAACAATTGATAATAAATTATTAGAAAGATTAGAGATACAAGATGTTGTTGAACAAAAGATATCTGAATTATCAGGAGGACAACAACAACGAGTATCTATTGCTAGAGTTCTTAGTAAAAAACCAAAAATAATATTTGCAGATGAACCAACAGGTAATTTAGACAAAGAGACAGCAACCTTAATTATGAAAGTTCTATTAGATTATGTAAAAGAGTACAAAGCTGGGTTAATATTAGTTACACACGACAGAGAGATGGCATCTATGTGTAACTATTGCTATAAGCTTGAAGATAAAGAATTATCTTTGATATAGCAAGTAATTTAAGAAATTTTATTTTCTAATCTTTTATACACTTAACATAATCATAACCATCTTTTGCTCCAGCATCTTGACTCCCATTATCAGGATATAGACCAAAAGCTTTATCTCCCTCTTCTTTGTCAGGATCTTCATCTGATGACCAATAAAAGTGTAAATAATCTATAGGTTCTAAGTTACCACTCTCATAGTTTTGTTTAAGTTCATTTATTGTAGGTAATCTTCCACCTAGAGTAGCACAATAATTAGTAGCTTCATACCAAGTCATCATTGTATTAGTATCAGAAATTTCTTCATTATTATCTGGAGTCATCACTGAATTAGGACAAAACTCTATTTGAATATTACTAAATTCAAAATCATCAAAACCAAGATTATTTTTATTTTCACTTACAATACTAATAATATTATCCGAACCATCTTTATAATCTGAACCTTCTAGCGAAAGAGTATATATCATCATCTCACCACTCTCTGGACCTTCACTGATTGTCCAATTCTTATCATTTAATTCAATATATGAAGATTGGATACCTCTAGCATAAAATGTTAATTCAGCTTCGTTACAATTTGCTTGGCTAGAAGATATAGTAAACTCTTTTGTAAAAATAGTTCCTTCAGTTTTTTTCTGAAATTTAGAGTTAATAGAACCTGTATAACTATCATCTCCTAAATGATGTAATTTTGGTTCAATTTCAAGTAATACCATATTAACGGGAACTTCTTCTAACTCAAAATTCAAACTAAAAATTTCTGAATTATTTATTTTAATAAGTGTTGTTATAGGAATATAACCATCTTTATATGCATAAATGATAAGAACTTCATCTTGAGAATAGATTGAAAATTCATCTTTATTCATTTTTAAACTATATTTCCCATCAACATCTGAAACTGCTTCAAAATATCTATTTTCAGAATTAGAATTTAAAAATACTAATTTAATACCTACATCTTGAATAAGATTACTATTTCCTTTGTTAGTTATTACTCCTGATACTTGTTTGTATCCATCATCTATTCCATCCTTTTCGTATTCCAAAGGTAGACTACCGTCCTCAATAAATATAGTATCATTTGTGCTAGTTACTACATTCTCTGATTTATTTAAATATGAATTTACCAAATCATCTATACTTCCACATCCTACTAATAATAACATTCCACTTATTGTTAATAGTTTAAACATCAATTTAACAATTTTCATCTATTTCTCCTTTTTTAATATGATTAAATCATACATAAAAAAAGTCAAAAAAAAGTCAATATTATCTCTAATACATCTAACATTAAATCTTTCTTCCTTTGAGACTATTCAAGTAAAACTAATTTTATTTTTCTAAAATTTTACTACAATCCCCCTCTAACGCAACGAACAAGGCATACATTAGATTTAGACTCAGTAATTATAACACCTACACCAAAGAGTATAATATATAATATATCACTCTTATTATATACAGAAGTACTTGTCCAAAATCTATCATTTGAACTATTAATAAAACCATCTATAATAGTTGATGAAGATGATTCATTATAGTCTACTATAGATACAAGTTCATATTTATTAGGTAATCGCCAATCATCCTTACCTCCAAGTGTAAGATTTTCACAATACTTTATAGCATTTTCCCAATTTAAAGCCTTCCCCTCTTCTATTTCCTTATTTTCAGCTATACCTTCTGATTCTAAGTAAACTTCATCTTGCCATTGTAACTTTGTTTGGCTATCCGTAGCTATCTGGTCAATACTCGTTACTATTGCTAAGGATAGATTACTCAATCCTATAATTATTAAAAGAAACTTTACCATTTTTTACCCCTTATATTAAAATAGTTATTATTTTGAACGAACACAACGAACATTAGCACTAAAATCATTTTCATAATAATATATGAGATTATTATAAGAATGAGAGATCCAAGTAATATTATCATTGACAGAACTACTTGACCAAAATGTTGTATATGAGTAATTATGTATAAATCCACCTTCTTGATTTTGTGAAGTATACTCTCCTATATAGATTAACTCTTTTATAGTAGGTAATCTCCATCCAATCCCCTTATAACTTTTACAATATGCATCTGCTTTCTCTAATGTAAAAGTTAATTTAATATCTTCATTATCCTGCCATACAAGTCCTGTAACATGGTCTGTAACAGTTTCAGCGATATTGTCTCTACTATAGTTATTATCTAACCCTATTTGATAATCTCCATCATCTTTATCCATATAACTAATTGTTTGTCCCGTTTTTTTAAGTCTATAATTCTTACTAGACACAATACTCTTAGCCTTTGTAGGCTCTATTCCATACTCTTTACAAAGATTAGTAAACTCTTCAGAATATAAAAAACCATCTAAAATAAAGCTTCTACTTTTTCCACTATTAAAATAATTTGTCCAGTAATTAAAACCACCACTATCAGGCTCTCTATTAAAAAAAGCTCTATACAAGATATATAAAAATGCATCATTAGTAGTCGCCCTACTTATAAACTCATCACTAAAAATAAATCCTTTAGCAATATCTGCCCCTGCTTCTTGACCATTCAATAGACTGTTTGTCCAATAATTAATCCCTGCTTCGTCTGAATCTCTATCTAAAACAGTTACATAAAATCGCTCCACAAATGCCTCTACTTGACCTCTATCTGCAAAAATAGAGGTTGTAATAATAGATATGATAAATATCAACTTAACAAATTTCATCTTTTTCTCCTTTTGAAATAAATTAGTGGCTAAAATCATAATTAAAATATCTCTTTTGCCAATGATTATAATTTGTATGTTCTATTTCAATCAAATCTAATTCACTAATTGCATCATCTAAATATATTTCTTTCAATTTATCTCTTGCTGAAAGTTCCAGTAAATTATTTTTAAAAAATATATATTTAGAATATTTATTATCTGTAATATAGATATAAGATGCTTCTATCACCTCTTCAGCTTTTATCCATATATACTGTATATATTTTATAGTATTTGGTTGAGATATAATTTTATTATATGTATCGGGATAATTTAATCTAGCACTTTTTAGATAATACTCAAGATATATCATAAAATCTATAACACCATCAATTTGAAATTGAGAAGTAGTATAGTATTTAGACTCTTTAGGTAATCCTGATCTTCTAAAGTTTACTTGAAACCATGCATCTCCTGTATATGCATTTAATTCATCAAGTAATACATTGAATCTATTTGCACTTGCTTTTTTTGTTCCCTCAATATATAATTCATATCTTGAACCTATTTTTAATTTCTCTGGTATAGTTTCCTCTACAATACTATAATGTTTAGTATCATCATATTTTAAATCTGTAATATATATATGTCCTAAAGAGAAATATTTGGCTATATCATTAGGATTACAATATTCAATCTTACCATCAATCGCATGATTTGTTTCATGTATTGCAGTCGATAGAGTAGAATTATTATTTATCCAAGACATAAAGGTAGCATTCTTTCTTAAAAATATTTGATAACCATTATTTATATCAGATTCTTTTAAAATATCATGAATTTCTTTAACTTTTGGATTGGATAAGTCTATTCCTATCAATGATGAATTCTCAGATATTAACTCTGAACACATCTTATCTATATCAACCTCTTCTCCATTCTCTATTAAAGTGAAATTTTCTGGTACAAAATTAGATGGAGGTGTATATATTGTTCCATATATCTCTTCTTTATAAGAGAGTAATTCATATTCATCATTATCATCGCTTGATACATAATCTTTATTAGGATTTCGTTCTGTAGGTTCTATTCCATACTCAGCACAAAGATTATAAAACTCTTGAGAGTATAAGATGGTACACATTATTATAGAGAGATTAATGGAGTAATAAAAAGAAAAATTATTATAGGTACATTTAAAAACTCATTATTAGTAGTTGCTTGATTAGTAAACTCTCCACTAAATATAAAACCTCTAGCAATATCTGCCCCTGCTTCTTGACCACTTAATAGACCATTTGTCCAATAATTAAGCCCTGCTTCTTCTGAATTTCTATCTAAAACAGTTACATAAAATCGCTCGACAAACCCCTCTACTTGAACCTTATCTGCAAAAATAAAAGTTGTAAAAATCACGATGATAAACATAAATTTAAAAGATTTCATATTCTTTCCTTTTGAAATAAATTCCAACAAAGTTATTGCAAAAAGATTATAATCTACCTCCAAAATAAGTTTAAAGGTAGATTATTTTAATATAAAGGTATTAATTTCTTACACAAATAACAGAACTTGTAGCATAATATACACCATAAATACTATTATAATATTCATATATATAATTACCATTATTTATACCTGCTTTAGTAGATGTTATCAAACCATTATTTATTGTTATATTTTCAAATACATTAAATAGTGATCTATTTTTAAAATCATATATAGTTTGTATTTCATTAATATTTGGCAATCTCCAATCATCATATCCACTAAGCTCAAAAGATTCACAATACTCTATTGCAGTATTAGCATCTACTCCATTTTGATTAATTGAAGCATCTTGCCATTGAAGACCAGTATTATTATCTGTTACAATACCTGTTGTAGCTCCTCTAGTAAAATCATTAGATAATTTAGTATTAGTTGATATATCTCTTACACATCTTACAGCATTCAAATTAGATACATAACTATAAGATTTACTAGCACCCATATAGTTGAATAATGTAACATTTGAAATATATAATGTTGAATAATCTATATACTTTGAAGATGAAATATATGAATAATCTGAATTATTATTAAAATTTGAATTAGAACCTGTAAAATCTGCGACATCTAATAACTCTTTTACTGTAGGTAATCTCCAATCTTCATATTCCCCTATTGTTAGGTCAGAGCAGTAAGTTGTAGCAGTATCTCCAGAGGTATCATTACAGTTTTGAATATTTGCTTCGCATATTTTTGCTTGTTCTTCAGTTAACCACGGTTTAGTAACTGTTTTTGCTTCAAGATTATCTTGCCACATAAGTCCTCTTAAATTATCAGTAACTGTATCAATAGCACTGTTTCTAGTATAGCTAGGCTCTACTCCTTTTTGATAATATCCATCATCAAAATCTATATAAGATAGAGTCTGTCCAGTTTTTTTAATCTTTAAAGTAATTGTACTATCCTTAATTGGAGTAACTGTGGTATTATTTTCAACTGGAGTAACAGTTGTATTGTCATCTACTGGAACATAATCTTTATTAGGATTTCGTTCTGTAGGTTCTATTCCATACTCAGCACAAAGATTATAAAACTCTTGAGAGTATAAGAAACCATTTAAAATAAAATCTCTCCCTCTTCCTCTATCTAAATAGTCAATCCAAGCTTTAAGTCCAGCATCATCAGGCTCTCTATTAAAAAATGCTCGGTACAAAACATTTAAAAACTCATTATTAGTAGTTGCTTGATTAGTAAACTCTCCACTAAATATAAAACCTCTAGCAATATCTGCCCCTGCTTCTTTCCCACTTAATAGACCATTTGTCCAATAATTAAGCCCTGATTCTTCTGAATTTCTATCTAAAACAGTTACATAAAACCGTTCCACAAACCCCTCTACTTGAGCCTTATCTGCAAAAATAGAAGTTGTCAAAACCATGATGATAAACATCAATTTAAAAGATTTCATCTTTTTCTCCTTTTTTTAATATACTTAAATCATACAAAAAAAAAGTCAAAAAAAAGTCAAAATTATCTATTTTTTATAGAATATCCTATTTTACTATGATTAATAATTTTTAATGTTGGAGCTAGTTTTCTTATGGAGTATATAAGTGTTCTTAGAATAGAGTTAGACATATTTTTTTCATACCATATTATTGATTCTAGTTGTTCTATAGATACAGTATTATTTATATTTTCTACTAATACTTCTATTAATTTTAATTGATTTAATGTTAATTCAACCTCTTGATTATTAAAATATAAAACTCTTTTTTTTAGAGAAAAGGAGTATTCACTATTTAATATAATATCTCTATCAATAACTTTACTATTTTGTATTTGAGTTTTAGTTATAAAGTTTTTATATGATACTTTAACTGCTATCTCTAAATCTCGGCTAGTAAAAGGTTTGCTAATAAATCCATCAGAAGAGAACTCTAATATCTCATCAATAGTATCATCATCGTTATATGCAGATATAAATAGTATTGGAATATTTATATCTTCTAAAATATCTCTAGCTAAAGATATTCCATCAACTTGACCTTTTATGTTAATATCCATTAGTATCATATTAAAAGAGTGTTTTTCTAGTAGCTTAATAGTCTCTATTGAATTGCTTGAACATTTTATAATCTCCACACCCATCTTTTTTAGAGTAGTTTTTATATATCGTTGGGTAATTAGTTCATCTTCTACTATTAGTATTTTTTTTGGTGTCACTAGAACTCCTTATCAAATAATATTTTTATTTTTGTACCATTCTGATTTTTAATATCTATTTTTCCATTTGGTAATTTATGCAATAAATCATATATAAGTATCATACCTAAGCTATCATCATTATCATTATTCTCAAATCCAATACCATAATCTTCTATTAATATAATATATTGGTTATCTTTTGTTGATAGATTTATATCTATTTTTCCTACCTCATCAATGTTATAAGCGTGTTGTATTGCATTTGTAACTATCTCATTTAAAATAAGTCCGATAGTTGTTGAATAGCTTAAATCTAATATGATTTTTTCACTTTTAAAAGAGATTTTATGAGGTGTAAAAAGTTGCAGATTATCTACAACTTTTTTTAAATAAATCTTTAAATTTATCTTGTCATACTCCAATCCACTATATAGATATTCATGTAGATAACTCATAGCTTTTAATCTATTAACATTAGATTTTAATATAGTTGAACAGGTACTATCTTCTAGTATATCAGATTGCATATCTAAAAGACTTATTATTATTTGCATATTATTTTTAGTACGGTGGTGTACCTCTTTTAATAATACCTCTTTTTCTATTTTAGTTTGATATAGAGAGTCTTCATATCTTTGTCTCTCTTTTTCTAATATAAACATAAGGTATGAGACTGTTATATATCCTATGGTTACTTGAGAGAGTAGATTTATGCTATAAAGAGGTTCTAACCAAACAAAATAGACATTTAGAGTCGTTAATATTAGAGTTAAGACAATAGCAATAGACCATTTATTACCTAATTTAGTCCCTAAGAAAAAGTAAATATGAATAGGTAGTGTAGGTAGCCAAAAAAATACCAATTCAGCATTTTCAGCAGGAAGAGTTAATGATATAATAAATAAAAATGCAATTACTATAATAGTAATATAGATAGAGTGTTGTAAGGATATAGTATTAAAAAATAATAGATATGTGATAGATAAAATTATCGCTGAAGTAACTTCGATAATAGATATAGCGATATACCCATCTTGAATGCTACCATATACATCAATTATCATAATAAATATAGCTAATAACATTAATAGATTTAGAACTATTGCTTTTAGCCTATTTTTACTATTAATATCAAAATATTTACCTCTAAGTATACTGTTTTTGAAATTTTCCATAATTTAAATATTCTACCTAAATAATTCTTTAGTTATAATATACTTAGTTAAACTAAATTAAATGGAAAAATTATGAATATAGAAGAGTTAGATAAAAAATTTGTACTACCTACTTATGCGAGAAATTATACAAACTTTACTAGAGGCGTTAGTTCTACTCTGTATGATGAGAATGAAAATGATTATATAGATTTTGCTAGTGGTATTGGGGTTAACTCTGTTGGGCATGGTAATGAGGCGTTGGCAACTGCTTTGTGTGAACAGGCTAAGAAAATTATACATATTTCTAACCTACAAGTTATAGAACCACAAGCAAAGTTAGCTCAAAAGATTGCAGAGTTGAGTGGTTATGATATGGCTTCGTTTTTTGCAAATTCAGGAGCAGAGGCAAATGAGGGGGCTATTAAGATAGCTAGAAAATATGGTGAGACAAAATTTAAAAATAAAAAATATAAAGTTATTACCCTAGAGCATTCATTTCACGGAAGAACTATTACCACAGTTAAGGCAACAGGTCAAGAGAGCTTTCATACTCCAAATTTCTCTCCATATCCAGATGGATTTAGTTATGAAAAGTCTATATCAGATGTATATAATGCTATTGATGATGAGACTGTGGCAGTGCTTATAGAGTTAGTCCAAGGAGAGGGTGGAGTTGAGCCTTTTGAGAAAGATGAGATTCAAAAATTAGCTAATCATTTAAAGTCAAAAGAGATTTTATTAATAGTAGATGAGGTTCAAACTGGAGTCTATCGTACAGGTGAATTTTTAGCATCAAATCTATATGAGATAACACCAGATATTATAACTCTTGCTAAAGGTTTAGGTGGAGGTGTGCCTATTGGAGTTGTGATGACAAGCCATAAAGATATATTAACAGCAGGAGACCACGGAAGTACTTTTGGAGGTAATTATCTTAGCACTACTGCAGGACTTAGTGTATTAGATACTTTAAGTAATCTTTATGATAGTGGAGTAATAAATGATACAATAGTCTACTTTGAGTCAAAACTTCAAGCTATTGCCACTAAATACAATCACCTATTTACTAAAGAGGTTGGATTAGGCTTAATGAGAGGTCTTCGTGCTAAAAATACAGATGTACTTAATCAGATACTTACAAATAGTATGAATGAGAGAGTTGTTATCTTAAAGGCTGGACGAAATACAGTACGATTTTTACCTAGTTTAACCATTACTAAAGATGAGATAGATGAGGGTTTTAAGAGATTTGAGAGAGCTTTAAATAAATAGAGATAATATATTTTATAGAAGATGCAGGAGAAATCCTACATCTATCTATAAATTTAAGATAAATTTTATTTTATATCACTCATAACTCTTTTAGCAATTTTAAGAGTCTCTTCTATCATATCATCTGTTGTAACTGTTGATATGAAACCTGTTTCGTAAGCTGAACACGCTAAATATACTCCACCTTTTAACATACCTTGATGAAATTTTGCAAACAATTCACTATTATTCTCTAAAGCATCATCAAAATTGTTTACACTCTTTGAGCTAAAGAAAAATCCAAACATACTTCCTCTGACTGTTGTAACTAAATCTATATTTGCATCTTTAGCTATCTCTTCTAGTCCACTCATTAATCTTTTTGCTCTAGCTTCTAGTGTTTGATATATTGATGGATTTGTTTTTAATTTTTTAAGACTTGCTAACCCTGCACTCATTGCTATTGGATTACCACTTAATGTTCCTGCTTGATATACTGGTCCTTCTGGAGATAGATGAGACATAATATCTGCTCTAGCTCCAAATGCACCAACAGGCATACCACCACCTATTACTTTACCAAGAGTTATCATATCTGCTCTAACACTACTTATTCCTTGTGAACCTGTTAAAGAGGCTCTAAACCCACTCATAACCTCATCAAAGATTAATAATGCACCATATTTATTACAAAGTTCTCTTAACTCTACTAAAAAATCTTCTTTTGCAGGTATCAATCCCATATTTCCAGCTATTGGTTCAATAATTACACAAGCTATTCCATCAATACTATCAGAAAAACATTTTTTAACACTCTCTATATTATTATATTCAGCTAAAAGAGTATGTTTTGTTAAATCAGCAGGAACACCTGGGCTACTAGGAGTTCCAAAAGTTACAGCTCCTGAACCTGCTTCAACTAATAGAGAATCACTATGCCCATGATAACAACCTTTAAATTTAATAATATCATCTCTTCCAGTATATCCTCTAGCTAAACGCAAAGCACTCATAACTGCTTCTGTACCAGAACTTACAAATCTAACTTTATCAATTCCCTCAAACATATCAACAATTTCAAATGCCAAATCTGTTTCAACTGTTGTTGGAGCACCAAAACTAAGACCTCTTTTTACTGCATCAATTACAGATAATTCTATATCGCTATCTCTATGTCCAAAAATAAGAGGACCCCAACTCTGAACAAAATCTATATAAGAGTTTCCATCAATGTCATATAAATATCCACCATCACCTCTTTCTATAAAAGGTGGAGTACCTCCAACACTACTAAAAGCTCTTACTGGAGAATCAACTCCTCCTGGTATTACACGATAAGCCTCATTAAACGCTTTTATACTATTTTCATAACCCATTTTTGGTATCCTTTTGATATAATTATATTTATTATACAACATTAAGGATTTGAAATTAGAACCATACAAGCATTTTTAACCTCTATATTAATACATCTCCTAATTGTTTTTGCATTTTTAATACATCAAAAGAAAATTATATATTATCCACCTCCTGAAGAGCCTAAAACGATAGTATTGGATTTAACAAAATTTCAATCACCACCTAAACCAATAGTTAAGCCTATAATTGTTCCTAAAAAACCTATAATTAAAAAAGTAGTCAAAAAGAGAAAGATTAAAAAAGAGAAAGTAATAAAAAGAAAAAAGATAGTTCAAAAAAAGAAGATTTTAGTTGCAAAAGAGGTGACAGAGGATAATAATACCACTAAAAATAGTATAAAATCAGCTCAAGAGAAGATGAAAAAGAAAATTGCAAAACTAAAAGAGAGAAAGAGAAAGAATAGAATTAAAAAAGCCAAAGAAGCCAAAAGAGTTAAAAAAATTAAAGAGTTAAAAAGAGAGAAAAAACTAGAAGCTACAAGAAAAAGATTAGCTGAATTAAAAAAGAGAGAAGATAAACTAAAGAAAAGAGAACTTAAATATCAAAGGGAGAGAGCTAGAATAAAACATCAAAGAGTATCAAAAACATATAATTCAGCTTTAGCAAATACTCTTATGAATGGTGGACAAGCTAAAAGCTATAAAAATATGAATACTAGAACGCTAAATGCTAACTCAAGTTCAAGATTAATAAATCAACTGTATGGGAAAGAGTTTAATTCATACTCATCTCAAGAGAAGCAATTTTTAAAAAGAAATCTTAGTCTAATTCATAGATTAACACAAAGAGCTTTAAGCAGAAATGGTTACCCAGAAAGTGCAATTAGAATGGGTGAAGAGGGAGTAAATATTGTATCCTTTTATCTACACCCTAATGGCAATATTACTCAATTAAAATTAGATAAATCTATGGGTCACTCATCATTAGATAATAATACTCTAAGAGTCATAAGAATAGCATACTCAAACTATCCATTACCATCTGTAAAGACTAAGATAAAATTTTATGTAAATTACACTATAAATTAGAAATTAAAAGGTCAACTAATATATTACTCTATTTATAATGGTTTGTAAAAATTACTATTTCAATACTATTTTCGTCAACATAAATAAAAATAGCTCTATATTTTTTATCTAACCTAAATGAATAAATTAGTCTATCTTTTGGTTCTAATAATTCAACATTTAATGATGGATAAAATGGGTCTTGTTCAAATAAATTTTTAGCTTTTTTATATTTTTTCTCTAAATTATGTTTTTTAAGATATTTCTTTAAATCATCTCTAATTTCTTTAATTATCATTATAAATTGAACTTTTCTGTAAACCATTTTCTAAATCTTTTAGAAAATCTTCTGAATAATCTTCTTTTTTAAAATCACTCATTATATCTTCGATTTTATCTTTGTTAAATGTTTTGAAATAAAGTTCTTTTTCTATTATTTTATTTTTAACTTCTTCAATTTCATTTAATGACATTTGAGATATTAGTGTTAAAATATTTGGTAATGATATATCTATGGCTATTTGCATAATATTCTCCAATAATTAATTTATACACTATTATATCAAAACTCAAGTCAATTTATTATTAGTATAAAGAGTCTTGAATATATCTATTATCTTTTATTAATTTTGATTTTAAAATGGCAATAACTCTTCTATCTCACTTTTTGGGGCTTGTATTAAAAGAGGATTTTTCTTTGGGTCAAGCCATTTAAGTATACTCTTTATCTCATCTTCTCTCATTGCTGTACAACCTGCCGTTGGTACTCTTTTGATATGAATAAAGATACATGACCCAGCACCTTTTTTTGCATTAGGATTATGGTCTACAAAAATTCCATATTTATAAAAGTTTTTATTAAATTTCATATTTTCATAACTCTTATAAGTTTTTTTAACCTTTGTACTATCAACTATCCTATTATAAAATTTAGAATTTACATCATCTACGCAATGGTCACTCTCTTTATATACTTTATATGGATAAGCTATTTTAAATGGTTTGTATCCAAAAGCCTGTTTTAATTTAAATATTCCAGCAGGTGATTTTCCATCTCCCTCTTTTTTTATATATTTAGCTCCTCTAGGTATTTTATGAAGCCCTATCCCCCACCCTAAACCATTACGACCAATTTTCACTTTAATAGATTTACCAACTTTATACCAATGCTCTTTTTGATAACTATATCGTTGAAGTAATCCATTAGAAGTCGACCAATTTTTTGTAGTAACAACTATAAGTTGCTGTGAAGCTTGGGTTATTGTTATTAGTATAAATATAGAGATAATTATTTTCATTTTGGTATTCCTTTTATTTGCTATTTGATTATTATAACTATACCAATAATCCACCTCCATCTTCTCTAAAATTTTAATTAATCATTATTTTTATGCTATAATTTACTTTAATTTAAAAGGATTAATTAATGCATAATAAACTATTATTTGCAGAGCAACTTAGAGCTGTAGCTGTTATATTTGTAGTATTCGCTCATTATGGAGGAGTTTTTTGGTATGACCCAAATATTCCATCTTATATAAATGCAATACCACATAAAATGAATATAGAAATTCCAAGTTTTATAGTTTTTATTAACACATTTCCTATTCCTCATATTAATTGGGGACCATTAGGAGTTGATATTTTTTTCTTAATTAGTGGATTTGTTATTCCTATATCATTAGTAAAATATACTCAAAAGGGTTTTGTAATTCGTAGATTTTTTAGATTATTTCCTACATATTTTATATCATTTTTATTTGTAATTATTATGATTGGTATATCCTCTTTTTATTTTAATAATGATTTCCCATATAGTATAAAAACTATATTTTTGCACTCAATTATTGGTGTAAGAGAAATTGTTGGAATTCCATCTATTGATACTGTTGTTTGGACGCTAGAAGTTGAGTTAAAATTTTATATATTAAGTGTAATTTTTATTAGTTTATTTAAAAAGAATTCTCTTTTTGTATTTTTATTGCCCATTAGTATATTTATTTTACTTCTCATAAATTTTTTAATATTTCATTCATCATATTTCAATTTTATTCCTATAATATATATGTTTATAGGTACAGCTTTTTATTTTCATTTTAAAGAGATTATTAATTCATATAAATTAATAATTATCATATTATTATTGTTATCACTTTTTAATAGCATATACTATATTTTAGGGAATAAAATTTTTAGTGCAGAGTATCTTAATCAAATGTATTTTAATGCGATATATGGATTAATTATATTTGGATTGAGTTATCTGTTTAGAAAAAAATTTAAATTTAATATAATACTAAGTTTTATGGCAAATATTAGTTATCCTTTTTATATCATACATGGGATAAGTGGTTATATAATAATGACAATTTTATTAGATAAAGGAATATCTCCTATATATCTATTTCCTATCACTATTTCAATAGTAAGTTGTGTAGCTTATCTAATTCATATTTATATAGAAACACCATCTCAAAAATTTGCTAAAAAAATATCTTAATTAATTTTAAAAAGTGCTTGTTAATGCTAATATGTTATATATTTATACAAAAAGGAATTTAAATGAAAACTATATTGACGGGATTAGTAGTTATATCAACTATACAAACTTCCCTTTATGCAGATGATAGTTATGAGCCGAATAACTCTTTTGAGACAGCTAAAAGTGTAACAAAAGGTACTTATTCATTAAGTGGATTAGATGAAGATTGGTTTAAAGTTGAACTGCACACAGGAAATGTATCCTTAACTATGACTCCTAAAAATAGTGCTGATTTGAATATGGTTTTAATAAATTCTGATGGTTTAGATATTTCTGCAAATTTTGCAACAGGAACAGAGACTATTAACTATAATATTTTGTACTCTGGTACATATTATATTAAAGTATTTCCTACAACTGTTGAGACTACAGACTACACACTAAAAATTGATTATGAAGCAAGTACAGGTTGGGAGAAAGTATTAGACTTTGGACCTATAAGAAATGCCTCTGTTGCACTATATGATATAGATAATGATGGTAAAGATGAGATATTTATAGGTACAAGTAAGGCATTAGATGCTGATAAAAATGAGATTAGACCAGCTGGACTTATCTGTTTAGAAGATGATGGTACAATTAAGTGGACAAAAACATTTCCTGCGTTATATGATATTAAACTAGGCAAAACATATAATACCACTTCTGTTACAGGAACACCTGTTTTTAGTGATATAGATGGTGATGCATCTATTGATATTTTAATTGGTGTAGGTGCTGATTCATTTGGAGATGGTGGTGCAGGTGTTGTTGGACAACCAGGTGATAAAGGTGGGTTGTATGCACTCGATGCAAATGGTAATATTAAATGGTATTTTCAAACTTTAGATATTGCAGAGGGTCCTGATGGTAGACCTGATGGCGTATATGGTTCTCCTGTTGTTTATGATATAGATAAAGATGGGCAAAAAGATATTATATTAACTAGTTGGGACCAGCATGTTTCTATTTTAGATGCTAAAACAGGTACGCTAAAACTTAGACAGACATTAGCTGATACAATATGGAGTACACCATTAGTTGCAGATATTAATAATGATGGTGTTAGTGAAATTCTAGTTACGGGGGATATTACTGCAAATCCTCAAGCACAAACTCAAACTGGAGGAGTATTTCATGTTTTATCAGCAGATGGAACACAGAATATAGCAGGATTTAATCAACCATTTGCAAATCCTCAATATGAGATGTTAAGAGGAAAATTTGAAGACCAACCTTTATGGAGTAGTCCTGTTGTAGGAGATATTGATAAAGATGGCTTTTTAGAGATAGTTTATGGAACAGGTAACTACTTCACAGATGGTCGAGGAGAATATATAAGAGTATGGAATCATGATGGTACAGAGAAATTTGTACTTCCTACTAATGGTAGAACACTAGCTACACCATTAGTTACAGATATTAATAATGATGGTAGTTTAGATATTGTTGCATCAACTCTAAATGGATATATATTTGCTTGGGACGCAAATGGAAATCAAATTTTACAATACAAATCAGAATATGGAAATCCTATATTTAGTTCACCGATTGCAATGGATACAAATGGTGATGGTAATTTAGAAATTGTATATGTTGATGGAGCTCAAATTAATATTATAAATACTCAAGGTCAAAAATTAAATGATGATTTAGCAATGATTGTACAGCAGTACAATGGAACACCTATTGTTAAAGATATAGATAATGATGGTTCTGTGGATATAGTAAGTGGTGGTACAACTTTATCTAAAGACCAAGCTGTTGTATCTAAATGGAGTCTGAAAGGTAGTACAGCAGGTCGTGTTGGTCGCGAACAATTAATTGGTTCAACTCAACAAATTCGTGAGTTTGTAAAAAGAATATACAAAGAAGTTTTAAGTAGAGAATCTGATGCAGGAGGATTAAACTACTGGGCAGATGAGTTGGTAACAGGAATTGGAGCTGGTTCTGATATTGCTAGAGGATTTATAAACTCATCAGAATTTACAACTCTTAATCTAAGTAATAGTGAGTATGTTACTGTTTTATATAAAACATTTTTTGGTAGAGAAGCAGATACGGCAGGATTTAATGAGTGGTTAGCACAATTAAATAGTGGCATTTCTAAGGAAGAAGTACTTAATGGCTTTTTATACTCTCCAGAGTTTGGAAATTTATGTCGCTCTTATGGAATTATCCCTGTAAAATAGAGTTATTGCTTGATAAGAATCGGTTATATACCTTTTCTTATTCTTGCTTTAATTATTATTTAAGCTTTTACTTTGTATAATATATCGAATATTTAAATGCCGTAGTGATGGAACTGGTAGACTTGGTAGACTCAAAATCTTCTGCCTTTTGGCGTGGCGGTTCGAATCCGCCCTACGGTACCACTTTAAAATTTATAGAATTAATATTTAATTAATATGGGGGTGACTTGGCTTCGACTGGAGTAGTAGGGGCTATGTGCATGTCGGACTGGGCAATTCCGTTACGCGGCCTACAATGCATAACTGCAAACAATACAGATTACCGTCCAGCTTACGCAGTAGCGTAAGTATTTAACCCCGAGAAATCGGAGGACTGCCTCTCTAGTGAGTGTCATCTTAACTAGATTTTGAGGTATCATATCTGATGACTATGCTACCTAGAAGCTATGCTAGGTTGTGAGAATTTTAGCTCGTCTTGTAAAGTTTTGGGTAGTGTACAAAGCAAGATTAAATTTAACAATACCATCTAAACATGTAGAGTCATGGTTTTTTCTATTTTAGGACAGGGGTTCGATTCCCCTCACCTCCAAAAGCTTATATTGGTAAGTTTTTGAAGATGATAATGTTAAAAGACTCTTTTTAACAAATAACAATAGATTTTATTTCTGTAAACTCTTCTAATGCCCATTTAGGACCTTCTCTACCTACACCTGATAATTTACTTCCTCCATAAGGTTGAACATCAAATCGTAGTGTTGGAATATCATTAATAACAACTCCTCCACACTCTGCATCATCTATAAATCTTTGAGTTAATCTTAAATCATTTGTAAATATACTAAATTGTAATCCATAAGGTGAATTATTCATTTTGGTAATTGCTTCTTCATAAGAGTCAACAGATATAAGACTTACTATGGGAGCAAATACCTCTTCACATATTATCTCCATATCATCTGTTACATCTGCCATAACTGTTGGTGGGAATATTCCATCTATTTCATACTCTCCTGCTACAACTCTTGCACCCTCTTTTTTAGCATTATCTATCCAATTTTTAGCACGACTTGATGCATCATCATTTATTAAAGAACTCATAAAAGTATCATCATCATACGGACTTCCAACTTTAAGTTTTTGAGTCTCTATTGCCATTAAATCAGTAAATGATGAATATACATCTTTGTGAACATAAATTCTTTGAAGAGATATACAAACTTGTCCACTATTAACAAATGCTCCAAAAGCACACCTCATCGAAGCAAATGATAAATCTGCACTTTTATCTATATATGTACCTGCATTTCCACCCAACTCTAAACTAACTTTTTTAATACCTGCTTGAGAAGTTATTATCTTACCAACGGGTACAGAACCTGTAAAACTTATAACTCTAGGTATTGGACTCTTTACAAGTGTTGAACCAACTTCAACATCTCCATATAGAACACTTAAAGCATCTTTTACAGCATAAGGAGAGTTTATAAATGCTTTTGCAAACATATATGAAATTCTTGGAGCTTCTGGAGTTGGTTTTAGTACAACACAATTACCAGCACCCAATGCAGGAGCTATTTTATGAGCTACTAAATTTAATGGAAAATTAAATGGAGTGATACAAGCAACAACTCCCACAGGTTCATATCTATAAAATGCTAAAGTTTTTTTACCACTTGGAGTTACATCTGTTGGAATTGTCTCACCAGATAAATTTACAAGTTCGGCAACTGTTAATTTAATAGTCTCTATACATCTTTCCACCTCTACTCTAGCAAATGAAATCGGTTTTGCTACTTCTTGAGCCAACGCTAAAGCAAAATCTTCTTTACTATCTGCTATTGTATGAGCAACATCTTCTAGCCATAATATTCTTTGAGAGAGTGGTGTCTCCTTTGCTGATTTTGTAGCACTTTTTGCGATTTTCAAAGCTCTTTTAGTATCTTCAGCACTACATATAGGAACAATAGTTACAATTTTACCATTATATGGGCTATATATATTCTCCTCTTTCTCCATAATTTCCTCTTTTGACCCAAAAAAAGCTTTAACTCTAATATCATTTTTATCTTCAAATAGTCCAAACATTATCATTCCTTTAATAAATTATTAAATTAAGATTATCACAAAATAGCTAATAATTAGGCAACTAATATTATAATATTCCGATATAATTTTTAATATAAGGACGAATATGAACATTACAATTAAATCACCGTTAGATATGCACTTACATCTTAGAGATGGAGATATGTTAAAAACAGTTGCACCACTTACTGCATCAAGCTTTTCAGGAGCTATTATTATGCCTAATCTAGTACCACCTGTTGATACTAAAGAGGCTGTAATTCAATATAAGCAAAGAATTAAAGAGGCAATTAATGATGATAACTTTAAACCATATATGACACTATTTTTTAAGTCAACTTATACAAAAGAGTTTTTAGAATCAGTAAAAGATGAGATAAGTGCGATTAAACTATATCCTGCAGGAATTACTACAAATTCAGAAGGTGGAGTTAGTGGATTTAATATAGATGAATTAAGAGAGACACTAAATGCTATGAGTGAACTTGATATTCCATTATGTATTCACGGAGAGACAAATGGATTTGTAATGGATAGAGAGGCAGAATTTGTTACTATTTATGAAAAATTAGCTTCTAACTTTCCAAATCTTAAAATTATTATGGAGCATATTACTACCAAAGAGAGTGTAGAGGCTTTAGATAGATTTGAAAATTTATATGCAACTATCACTCTACACCATCTTATTATTACACTTGATGATGTAGCAGGTGGAATGCTTCAACCTCATCTATTCTGTAAACCAATTGCTAAGAGACCAGAAGATAGAGATGCATTATTGAAAGTTGCTCTATCTGCTCACCCAAAAGTTATGTTTGGTTCAGATTCTGCACCTCACCCAAAAGATAGTAAAGAGGCTTCTCATTGTTCTGCTGGAGTATTTACTGCTCCTATTGCACTACAAGTTTTAGCAGAACTTTTTGAAGATAATAATGCTCCTTTTGATAATCTACAAAAATTTGTTAGTGATAATGCACAAAAGATATATAATATAAAACCGATAGAAAAAAATATTATTTTAGAGAAAAAAGATTTTATTGTGCCAAAAAGCTATAAAGATGTTGTACCAATATATGCTGGGAAAACTATAAAATATACTATAAAATAAGGAAAAAATATGCCAGATAAGAGGTTAAAAGAGTTTGCAAATGGTCATAAAGAGTTTCATTCAGTTAAATTTAAAGAGAATAAAAATAGATTCCATAAATTATCTAAAGATGGACAGAATCCTAAAGCCCTTTTTATAGGTTGTAGTGATTCGAGAGTTATGCCTGCAATGATTACTAATAGTAGTGCTGGAGATTTGTTTATTGTTAGAAATATTGGGAACTTTGTAGCTCCATATCAACCTAATGCAAATTATCATGCCACAGCTTCAGCTATTGAATATGCTATCAGCGTTTTAGAGCTTACAGATATTATTGTTTGTGGACACTCAGATTGTGGTGCAATTGCCTCGTTATATAAAGATATTCCAAAAACTGATGACAATATACATACAATTAAGTGGTTAGAGCTTGGTGAAGCTCCGAAAAAAGTTGCTATGATGAGTCCATATAAAAATGATAAAAAAGAGCTACTAAAGTACACAGAGAAAGTCTCTATCATCTTTCAACTGGAAAATTTGATGACTTATCCTGCTGTTAAAAGAAGAGTTAAAGAGGGTAAAGTCTTTCTTCATGGTTGGTATTATGACATTAAAGATGGTACAATAGAATCTTATGATGATGAAGCGTATGAATTTAAACCATTAGGAGATAAAGAATGATTGCAAACTCTGTTGAAGAGCTTATAGGGAATACTCCACTTATAAAATTAAATAGACTATCGAAGCTTAGTGGAGCTACTATTTTGGGTAAATGTGAATTTATGAATCCATCTAGTTCTATAAAAGATAGAATTGCGTTAAATATGGTAAATGAGGCAATTAAAGCTGGGAAAATTAATACAAAAACAACAATAATTGAGCCAACAAGTGGAAATACTGGTATAGGATTAGCATCTATATGTGCATCAAAAGGGATTAAACTTATTTTAACGATGCCTGAATCTATGAGTATAGAGAGAAGAAAACTTCTTATATATCTAGGTGCTAAAGTTGTACTTACCCCTGCTTGTGATGGAATGCAAGGCTCTATTGATGAGGCGATGAATATTAGAAATAAAATTGCAAACTCAGTAATATTACAACAATTTAAAAATCCGAATAATCCAGATATGCATAGACAAACAACAGCTAAAGAGATACTAAAAGCTACAAAAGGTGAATTAGATTATTTTGTAGCTGGTGTTGGAACAGGTGGAACGATTGCAGGAGTTAGTGAAGCACTTAGAAGATTCTCACCTAATTCAAAATCTATTGCTGTTGAACCGAGTAACTCTGCTGTTTTAAGTGGGGGAGAAGCTGGTTCACATCAAATACAAGGGATAGGGGCAGGATTTATTCCTGACATCTTAAGTGAAACTGTTTTTGATGAGATTATAATGGTAAGAGAAGATAATGCCTTTGAGATGGCAAGAGATGTTGCTAGATATGAGGGATTATTAGTTGGAATATCATCAGGTGCAAATCTATACGCATCTTATGAGATAGCTAAAAGAGAAGAGAATAGAGGGAAAACAATAGTTACAATTTTATGTGATAGTGCCGAGAGATACCTATCTACCCCTCTGTTTAAAGATGTTTAATCTATTAGAGACAATTTATATAAAAGATAAACGAGCTAGAAATATAGAGTATCATAACAATCGTTTTAATAAAACTAGAGAAGAGTTATTTGGAATAAAAAGTGGATTTAATCTACTATCTATTATATCTCCTCCAACAAATAGTATATATAGATGTAGAGTTTTATATAATAAAGAGATAAAAGCAATAGAGTATATTCCATATTATCCGAAAGATATTAAAACAATCTCTTTTATTAATAGTCAAATAGAGTATAAATATAAATATGAAAATAGAGATGAGTTAAATTCACTAAAAAATCAGAATAGTGATGAGGTTATTATTATTAAAGATAATCTTGTTACAGATACGACTATTGCAAATATAGCATTTTTAGATAAAAACAAAAAATGGATAACACCTGATAAACCTTTATTAAATGGAACAATGCGACAAAAGTTAATAGATAATGGTTTTTTATACACAAGAGATATTAAAAAAGATGAGATATTTAACTTTGATAGTATAGCTTTAATGAATGCTATGGTAGGATTTAAAATCATAAACCCTAAGTTTATAAATTAAAGGTAATAATATGTCAGATAAAATATTAGATAATAATTCATATAAAGATATAATTAATCATAGTATAAAAGAGTTTATATCTCTACTATTTAGTTTAAATAAAGATTTTCTAATTATATGCGAAACAAAATTTATAGATTTTAATCCTGAACTTCCAAAAGAGATACAGAAAAATTTTAATGAGAGTATAGTATTTTCAATTAGTGGGTATGCAATGGAGACAGCTCAACTCATAGATGAATCAATTAGTTTCACAGCAGGTTTTGGTGAGGAAGATTTTGCATCTACTATAACAATTCCTCTATTAGCAATTAAACAAGTTGTTATAGATGAAGAGGTAGTTTTTGTAAATTTAACTACACCAAAAAAAGATATAGTTGACAAATCAATGAATGCCTTACTAAATAATCCTGAAAATAAAAAATTTATCAGGAAAAAATAGATATGTTAGCTTAACACTGTCCTGCTAAGATAAAATCAACAACTTTATCTACATAAGCATTATGTTTATTCTCTTTAGAATAGACAATATAGAATTTACGACTCATTTTTATGCCTCTAAGTCTAGCTTCAAATAGTTCACCTTTTTGAACCTCATCAGCAATTGCATATTTTGATATAATAGATACTACGGGATGCTTCTCATCTTTTTTACTTCTTTTAATTGTCTGAAGAACAGCTGTTGTATTTCCAACTTCACTTAAAACATTAAAGCTTTTACAAGATACACCTAAATCTTCAAATACTTCACTTACAATCTCTTTTGTATGACTTCCATCTTCTCTACAAATCCATCTAAACTCATGTAAATCTTCTGTTTTAAGAGTTTTAGGAATAGGAGTATTACTAAATACAACTAACTCATCTTCTAACCACTCTCTATAAATCATTGTATTATCTATAACTTGTGATTCAATTAATCCAACATCTAATTTTCTATCTTTTAACTGTTCTATAATCTTTGGACTCTCTTGTATACTTAAATTTATATCATTATTTATAGCATCTCCTACGGTATTTAGACACTCACCAGGGATTATATAATTTCCAATAGTAAATGATGCACCTAAACGAAAAGTAATCTCTTTATTAATAATCTTAAGTACATCATACTCTGCTTTATGTATCTCTTTTTCTAATACAGAAGATAGTTTATATAACTCATCACCCTCTGCTGTTAGCTTAATACCATTCTTTTTTCTCTCTATAATCTTTGCACCTAAATATTTTTCTATAAATTTAATCTGTTGAGTAACTGCTGGTTGAGATATTCCAAGTTTGGCAGAAGCTTTAGAAAAACTTCTCTCTCTGGCTACTGTTAAAAATGTTTCTAATTTAACAAAATCTTTTAGCATAATAAAATCCTTTTATCTTAAATACTTATAATATATATTAGATAAATTATACCTATATAAACTTAAACTAATTCATAACTTTAGCTTAAGTAAATCTATACAATTTTTTTAAAAAATTAGAAGATACCTTGTTTACTACATAAATGACTTCTTTTTAATCCTCTACACGATATAATTTTTAATATATAAGTAAAAAAAAAGAGATAAATTATGAAAAATATATTAAATGAATTAAATCCAAATCAACGAAAAGCTGTTGAACATATAAATGGTTCTCTACTTATATTAGCAGGTGCAGGAAGTGGTAAAACAAAGACTATCACAACAAGACTTGCATACCTAATAAATGAGTGTGGAGTAGAACCAAAAAATACATTAACACTAACATTTTCAAATAAAGCATCAATAGAGATGGCTCAACGAGCTTTTGAAATGATTAAAAATGATACAAAGCCTATGTTATGTACTTTTCATAAATTTGGATTACTTTTTTTGAAACTTTATATAGAAAAACTAGGAAGAAGTAAAGATTTTGTTATTATTGATAATGATGATAAACATAAACTTATTAAAGCAATTAATAAAAGATTGAAAATTCATTTAGATACATCTTTTATTAGCAATGAAATATCTAAATATAAAAATTCTCTATTACTTCCTGAAGAGGCAATAAAGAGAGCTGAACTAAAAGAGTACAAAGAGAGTGCTTTGGTTTATGTAGAGTATCAAAAGATAATTATAAAAGATAACCTAGTAGATTTTGATGATTTATTGATGCTACCTTATCAAATATTAAGTGAAAATACTAAATTAAGAAAAGAAATTAGTAATCAATATAAATATATTATGGTTGATGAGTATCAAGATACAAATGAACTTCAAGTAAAAATATTAGAGTATCTATCTTCAGAACATAATAATATATGTGTAGTTGGAGATGATGACCAAAGTATTTATGGTTGGAGAGGTGCTAATATAGAGAATATTCTAAACTTTACTAAAAAATTTGATAACTCAACAATAATTAAATTAAATGTAAATTATCGCTCAACAAAACCTATTTTGGATATAGCTAAAAATTTAATTGAACACAATAGCAATCGTTTAAGTAAAGATTTAATTAGTAATATAGGCGATGGAGCTTCTGTTAAATTAGAAAAATATATAGATGAGACACATGAAGCAACAAGCATAGCTAAATCTATTAAAAAATTAATCAAAAAAGATAGGGTTAATCCAAAAAATATTGCTATTTTATATAGGATAAATGCTATATCTCACGCAATTGAAGATGCTTTATTGAAAGAGGGATTAAGATTTAAATTGATAGATGGTGTACCTTTTTATGAAAAAACTGAGGTAAAAGATGTTATATCGTTTTTAAGAATAATATCTAACCCCTCTGATGATTTCTCTTTTCTGCGTATTATTAATAAACCTAAAAGAGGAATAGGTAAAGCTACTATTGAAAAATTAATAAAAGAGGCATCAAATAAAAACTTATCTATATATCAATCAATAGAACTATTAACACTTGATGAACTTAGTAATTTAGTAGGAAAAAAAATATCGGGTTCATTAGCATCTTTAATTAAAAATATAAAATTATTAAAACAAAAATCCAAAAAATCATTAGAGAACTTTACTCAGATATTTGACAAAAAGATTAATATCAAAAATCATTATATAGATATGATAGATGGAGCTGATAAAATTTCAAATATAGATGAATTTTATGGACTCTTCAATGAATGTTTTAAGAATAATCCTAAGTTAAAATTAGAAGATTTTCTAAATAATATTGAGCTATATAGCGAACAAGAGAAGATAAATGAAAATATAATTCCTATTATGAGCATACACGCATCTAAAGGACTTGAATTTGAACATCTATTTATTATTGGATTAGAAGAGGGCTTCTGTCCTTTATTAGGAATTGGGTGTAATATGGAAGAGGAGAGGCGTTTAGGATATGTTGCAATTACTCGTGCAAAAAGATTTTTAAATCTCTCTTATGTTGATAACCGTTTTTATAAAGGTAAAAGAAAACAGATGGAGAAGAGTAGATTTTTAGGAGAATCTGGACTAATTGAACGAGATAGTTTAAAAATTACAAAAAGTTCAAACTATAAAAAAGGTGATTTGGTTAAGCATAAAATATTTGGAATGGGTAGAGTACAATCTGTAAATAAAATTGGTAAGAATTATAACCTTTTAATTAATTTCTCTGGCGAAAAGAAAAATATACTTAGCTCATTCGTAAAGAAAAGTTAATGAATAGACTATTTGTTGTAAATAAACCTATATTTAGAAGCTCAAATGGATATATGGGATATGTAAAAAGAAAATATAATACAAAAAAGGTTGGTTTCTCTGGAACTCTTGACCCTTTTGCTACGGGATGTTTAATTGTAGCCACAGGGCAGTATACAAAGCTATTTAATTATATAGATAAAGCACCTAAATCTTATAGAGCAACTTTATGGCTAGGTGTAAATTCACCAACTCTTGATATAGAAAAGATTGATAGTATCATAGATGTAAAAGAGTTCACTCAAGAGCATATAGATAAAATCTTACAAAGTTTTAAAGGTGATTTAACTTATTATCCACCAAAATTTTCTGCAAAAAAGATAAATGGTGAGAGAGCATATAAATTAGCAAGAGAGGGTAAAAGTGTTGAACTTAAAAAGATAAACTCTACTATATATAATATTGAATTGATAAATTATAATCATCCATTTATACACTTTGAGGCAAAAGTTAGTGAGGGTACATATATTAGAAGCTTGGGGTATTTAATTGCAGATAAACTAGGAGTAGATGGAACACTATCAAGTCTACAAAGAGTAAATGAGGGGAAATTCTTTTATGATAACGAGAAAGCATTAAATCCATTAGATTATCTTAAAATTCCTGAAAATAGATATTCAGGTGATGATGAGTTTATAGAGCTTGGGAAAAAATTATATATCGAATATTTTGAGAAAAAAGAGAATGGAGACTATTTAATTATTACTAAAAACTTTTTTTCTATTATAGAGATAATAGATGGAGAGGTTAAATATAAGCTAAACCGTCAAGAGAAGTTTAAGGAGATATAGATGGGAGATATATATGAGATAAAAGCTTATGCAAAAGTAAATATATTTCTAAAAATCACAGGTCATAAAGATGGGTATCATACTCTTCTGTCTCGATTTGTTCGTATAGATAATTTATATGATATAGTTAAATTTGTTCCATTTAAATCAGATGAATTTATTATAGATGGGTGTGAAAATATAGAAACAACCTCTAATACTATATATAAAGCATACACTGCTCTATATGAATATACACAAAATCAAGATATTATAGATTTTTTTAAAAGTCACAAAGTTGTAGTAGAGAAAAATATACCATCTCAAGCAGGATTAGGTGGAGGAAGTTCTGATAGTGCATCTTTTATACGGCTTGTAAATCAAATATGTAATTTAAATTTATCGGTTAATGAGTTATCTCAAATAGGTAGTAAGATAGGTGCTGATTTACCATTTTTTATACATAATTTTAATTCGGCAAATGTGAGTGGGTTTGGAGAAATTGTAGAAGAGTTTAAGGAAGAAGTTTTAAATATAAAAATTTTTACTCCTCCTATTGGGTGCGATACAACAGCTGTATTTAAAAAATTTAAGAAAGATTATTTAGAAAAGATAGACCTAAACTCTTTTGAAAATTGGGAAAATATACCATCAAAAGAGCTTGTAGATAAAATTAAAGAGCCTAAATTATTAAATGATTTATATATGGCAGGTTGTGATATTTATCCAAAATTAAAAGATTATGAAAAAAAAGGGTGGTACTTCTCTGGTAGTGGAAGCAGTTTTTTTATAATATGTTAAAAACTTAATGATATAATTAACTTATATTATTTTATGGAGGTTTATTTATGTCTACTGCTGTATATCCTGATAACTTTGATGAATTCAAAGCAAAAGTTAAAGAAACGGGTTTATTAGATAGAGTGCCAATCAGAGGTTCTATTGAGATGATTGCTGTTTTTATATCCTTAATTATTGCATACTCTACTGCAACTATGTGGAACCCATTTCTTTTAGGTCTATTTATGACTCTTATTTTTACAAGGTCTGTTTTTGTATCTCATGATATTTTACATACTCAATATTTTAAAAATAAGTCTTTATCTATGAAGCTTAGTTATCCATTCTCTGCTATTATACTTAGTAATTCATCATCTTGGTGGGATTTTAAACATAATATTAATCATCATACATATTGTAATACAATTAATAAAGATGAAGATATTATGGCACTTGATGGAGCTTTTACACCAAATAATAAAGGGAATAGTCCATTTTTAAAAAAATATAAACATATTATATTTTGGGGTGCTATGTTTTTTATGTATCCAGCATTTATTGTACAATCATATAATTTTGTATTAAAAAGAAAAAAATATGGTGAATTTGCTCTAATGTTGCTACATTGGCCTATTATTTGGGGTACAATGTTCTATATTTTACCATTTACTGATGCCTTAATAGTATATCTAACTTTAAACTTTACTTTATCTCCTTGGTTAGCATTTGGATTTATTACAAACCATTTAGGTTGTGAAGTATTTGATGAGAAAGAGGGAAAAGAGTTATCTTGGATGGAACTTCAAATGCGTACAAGTCGTTCACTAAAAGGTGGGAAAATAGTACATTGGTTTTATGGAGGATTAAATACTCAAATAGAACATCATTTATTTCCTAAAGCTCCTAGATTTAATCTTTTAAAAGTTCAAGATATGACAAGAAAATTTGCAGAAGAGAATAATATGAAATATTTTGAAACTACACCTATTCAGGCTTATATTCAGATAAATAATGCGATAAAGAGTTATTAAAAGCTTTTAAATATGATATAATATCTCCTAAAAAGAGATACTATGTCTATAAATATTATTGCAAAAAATAAAAAAGCTTATTTTGATTATGAGATAATTGAAAAATTTGAAGCAGGTCTTTTACTTCAAGGAAGTGAAGTTAAAGCACTTCGAGCAAAAAGAGCAAACTTAAAAGATGGATATTGTCGTTTCATTAAGAATGAACTATTTTTAATGAATGTGCATATTGCACATCTAAATACTGCAAACTCTAATTATACACCAGATAGCCGAACTCCAAGAAAATTACTTCTTCATAAAAAACAGTTAGATAAGATTTTTTCTAAAATGGGAAGAGATGGATTAACAGTTGTACCTTTAATGGTCTATTTTAATGAAAGAAATTTAGCAAAAATTAGTATCGGATTGGCAAAAGGAAAACAACTTCATGATAAACGACACGATTTAAAACAAAAAACACTAAATCGAGAAGCTCAACAAGCTATGAAAAATAGATAATTAATATGAGAATAGCATTTATTGGAGATATTGTTGGTCGACCTGCAAGAGAAATAATTAAAAAGCATCTTAAAAACCTACAAAAAGAGTACTCTTTAGATTATACTATTGCAAATTATGAAAATGCCAGTCACGGATTTGGACTTACCGAGAAGAATTGCAAAGAGCTTTTAGGGAGTGGAATTGATATGATGACGGGAGGAAATCATAGTTTTGATAAAAAAGAAATTTTAAATATGTTTGATAAATATCCATTAATTCGTCCTATAAACTACCCAGTAACTACGGCAGGAAAAGGTATTTATATAACAAAGATTTTAGATAAAGATGTAGCAATTATAAATCTTATGGGATACTATACAATGCCAATGGTCGATAATCCTTTTACAAAAATTATAGAAGTTGTAGAAGATTTAGAAGCTCAAAATATAAAGCATATTATAATAGATATTCATGCAGAGGCTAGTGCCGAGAAAAGAACTCTATTATATATGTTAAAAGATAGAGTAAGTGCAATTTTAGGAACACATACACATATAGGAACAGATGATTTAGAGATTATTGATGGTTGTTGTTATGTAACAGATGTTGGACTTACTGGATGTAGAGATAATGTAATTGGAATGAAAAGCGATGCTCCAATTCAAAGAGTTTTAACAGGAGTAGGTGTTCATTTAGATGTTCCAAATATATGCAAAACTATTTTACAAATGATAATATTTGAATTAGATGAAAATGGAAGAGCTATATCTACACAAAAAGTCAAAGTATTTGAAGATAAGAATTAATACGCCATCTGCTACAAATAAATCTATATCATAAAAACTTGCACTAGTGATAATATACTCATAGGTTTCAATCTCTTTGTTATCATTTATATGAAAAGATAATCTATCTTTTTTGAGAGTATAAGCTAAAAGAAGTTCTGCTTCAAATTGTGGAGAATCGCATAAAGAATCAGCTCGTATCTATTAGATATAAGGAGTCAAAAAGAGAACTTTAGTTAAAATTTTTTATGTTTAATTGTTCATAAGATGTTTATGATAGGAGTCTATGACTTTAGCCTCGTAATATTTAGTAATAAACTCTCTGATTCCCAGAAGTAGTGAAATGATTAGACAAAAAAAATTAAAGAGAGATTTAATATCATTAACACTATATTTTAGAAACCTACTATTTGTATGCAAACTATAGCTAACATTATTCATAAACATAGATAAATTTGCAAAATTATGCACTCTCCTTTTCTTAATATTCATAAAGTCCTCCAGTCCAAAATATTGTTTAGCATCTCTAAAATTAAACTCAATTTGAAATCTTAATGAATAATAATCTTCAATTTGTTTATAGTCTTGATTGAGGTCAGTAGAAAATATAATTTTGTGAGTTTGTTGATTTGTTGAAAGTTTTCTAGCGACAATAATTACAGCATTGATAGCACCATCTATTTTTTTATTCAGTACCTCAATTTGATATAATTTCAATTCAATATTACCATCTAATCTTGTCTCTTTTAGATATTTATCATCCAAATTATCATAATCTATCTCATCTCCATAAATTCTTTTTCTTCCTCTATTTTTTTGTTCTCCAGTGAATTTTAAATAGAGTTTTGAGTTCTTCTTTAATTTGCTAATTAGATGTAAGTTTGACCTTTTAGCTACTTGAATACCAACATTATTTCCAAATGCTCCATCATAGACAAAATACCGTAAATTAGGGAGCTTTATTGTCTTTAGAATAATATTTAGATACCAAGAAACGATTCTGAAAAGTTTGGTTAATTTGATTTTAGAACTATTTTTATTTTTGCTTCCTTGGGGTCTTCCAACTTTTTTATTCTTACTTTTAGTGACTATTTTCTTTTTAGATTGCTTGAGCTGTTTGCTAAATATTGGATATGATTTACGGTTCAAAATTAAGCAATAAACACAAGAAATATGATAGAATAATAAATCTCAATTAAGGAGAAATATGTGGTTATCAACAACTAAATTAGCAAAAATAGAAGGTGTAACAACACAAACAATAAGAGAATGGGCAAAAGCAGGGAAATATGAAGAGTATAAAATAACCAAAGGTGGTCATTTTAGAATAAGGGTAAAAAATGAAAGGAGAATTTGTTATGCAAGAGTTAGTTCAAAAAAACAAGAAACAAGTATTGAAACACAAAAACAAATTTTGCTTGAAAAATACCCAGAAACAGAATTTATCTATGATATTGCCTCAGCTTTCAACTTTCAAAGAAAAGGACTTAAAACCATATTGGAACTTGCAATGTCAGGAAATGCAATCCATATTGTGGTTACCTCACAAGACCGTCTTGCAAGAAGTGGATTTGAACTCTTTAGATGGATTATCGAATTTTCAGGAGGAAGAATCGAATCATTGGAAGAGAGTATTGAAGCCGAAAAATTTAATACCAAAGAGCTTATCGGTTTCATTACCAGTTTCTGCAATTCCTATTATGGGAAAAGGTCAGCTCAAAGACGAAAAAATATTAAAGATTTGCAAGAAAATTAGATTTTATCCACATAATGAGTTTAAATATCATCAGATGTTAATCTTATATAGAAGAGCTTATAATTTAGCAGTTGAAAAATATATAAATAATGAGTATAAAGATAAAAATGGTTTATGGAAAGATTTAAGAAAAGAGATAAGATTTCAGTGTGAGGAGGAGCAGAAAAATAAAGATTCAGTATATAATTCAAATATAGTAAATGAAGCTGTTCTCTCGGCAAAAAAATCTTTTAAAGCAGTAATTAGAAATAATAAAAATGATAATAACAGAGGAAAACTTAACTTTAAATCAAGAAAAAAACTTATTCAATCATTTGTTATTGATAGAATGCCCAAAGGTTTAAATCCTGCTGTTAAAACTTTAGGTAAAATAGATTTAACAGAAAATATTCCAAGTGAAGCAATTGGGAAAAGTTGTATTATAACTTATAATAAAGGTAGATGGTTTATTCAAGTTCAAAAGCAAATTCAAGTAAAATCCGATATCCAAGGTAGAGTTGAATGTATTGCAATTGACCCAGGAGTAAGAACATTTGCCACTTGTTATTCTCAAAAAGAGGTTATTATTGCAGGTGATAATTTTTCAAAAAACAAACTTTTACCATTAGTTAAAAAAGTAGATAAACTACTTTCAGAAAAGAAAAAATTAGAAAAGAAAAAACAAGAAGATAAACAATGGTACAAAGATAGAGAGAGATATTTAGAAAAAAGAATTAATAAATTAAAATGTAAAAAAGATGATTTAATTGCAGATTTACATAACCGTTTAGCTTATGAACTTGTGAGTAAATATGATGTTATATTTCTCCCATCATTTGAAACTCAAAAGATGTCTAAAAAAAATAAAAGAAGTATTAGAAAAGTTACTGTTAGACAAATGTTAGATTTGAATCATTATAAATTTAAAGAGAAAATCAGATGGTATGCAAAGAAATATGGGAAACATCTTGTAGATTGCAATGAAAGTTATACTTCAAAAACTTATTCGTGGAATGGTTTCATTGATGATAAAGTAGGTGGAAAGAAAATTATTTCAGATGGAAATGTTATTGTTGATAGAGATATTAATGGTGCTAGAGGTATTTTATTAAAACAATTAACCAAGGCAACTTGAGCCTTAATCATAACAATAATCTTGTGATTATTGCGATTTTAATCAAGAGCTAACTCTATGAGGAAATCATCACCTACATCATCAAGATTTGGTCGCCATAAGTAAAAGACTTCATTCCACTTACAAGTTGACAAAAAAGCTTGAAATAGCTCCTCTTGCTCCTCAATAGAGAGAGAACATAAAGCTTGAATTTTCTCTCGTTTCATTACAGCTTCATATTCAATAAAAAGTGTTGTGCTGATTTGAGGAGATATTTTCTCTCTCAAAGCCAATCGTATAATTTCACGACTTACACCATCTTTACTGATTAAAGCTGAAATCCATATATTTGTATCTATTACCACATTCATGAATTATGATAGCATATATGATGTTAAAAAAGCATTAAACCATAATTTACTCACACTACAAATACAAACCCCCATAAACCCCACTCTCCTTACCAATAAACAAATTCCTATTCATCATAGTCTTATACTGCCCCAATGTTCGCTCTATTCTTCCATAAAGTGACTGATTTGCAAAAGTTTCACCTGTTAGAACTACCAAACGTGTGTCTACTTTTTCTAAGAGTTGAGGAACAAGTTCTCCAATGTAATCACCAAAAGATTCATAGATGCTATAACACATATAACTGTTCTCCACATCTCCTAATTGATAGGACATGATAGAGGTTAAAAAAGCATAATTATCAAAACGGTTATCTTTGACTCTAGTGTCTATCTGTAATCCACCTTTACCTAAAAAGCTTAGAGCCTCGGCAGAGATACCTTCAAAACTTTCA
>FPHG01000009.1_pt1 | contig 41951 bp, 42 predicted proteins | sample 1057261 | NCBI WGS metagenome assembly FPHG01 (sample SAMEA4473298, study PRJEB15554) | hydrothermal vent metagenome | biome: marine basaltic hydrothermal vent biome; feature: marine hydrothermal vent; material: water | place: Pacific Ocean | collected 2011-06-14/2011-07-23 | depth 1709 m
TTACTGTAAATGTTGTATCTGTGAAACTTGTACCTTTTTCGATTATGATTGTTGATGGTAATGATTCTGCTGTTACATCATCTACGGTTGCATCTCCACTCCATACTGTTGTTACTGTTATATCTGTTCCATCTTCTGGAATAGTTACCTCTGCACCATCTTTATCTACCAGTGTTACTGTATATTTAACATCACCACCATCTTCTGTGATTGATGTCTTATCCACTGTTATTTTTGCATATACTGTATCTTCGGTATCTGTTCCACCATCTGTCTCATTTGTTCCATCTTTAATAGTTCCAATTCCTAGTAAATCGCTTTCGCTTGATACTACATTAGAACTTAAGTTAGATAAAATCATATTAAACTGTTCATCACTATCTAAAATATAATCATCTGTGATAGGTACAGTGATAGTGGTTGTGGTTTCACCTGCTACTATGCGTCCATCTCCAGTTACTGCTGTATAATCTTTTCCATCTAAAGCATCTTTTTCACCATCTGTTTGGTCTGCTGAAGTATAATTGAATGTAATATCGCTATCTATTACTTTGTTACTTGTAACTGTAAATTCCATAATTCCTATATCTTCATTTACTGTAACATCATTAATAACTAAAGTTAAAGGAGCAGGTGCTGGTGGTGGTGTATTATCTACTGGTGGGGTATCTTCAGTTGATTCATCTGGTGGTGTCTCTTCTTCTTTAGGTGGTGTTTTATCTTCATCAGTAGGTTTATTTGGTGGTGTATCTTCTTGGTTAGGTGGTATCGTTGTCTCTTTAGTAGGTTCATTTGGTGGGGTATTTTCTTCGGTTGGTGGTGTTGTTGTATCTTGAGTAGGTGTGTTTGGTGGTGTATCTTCTTCATTCGGTGGTATTGTTATATCTTGAGTAGGTTCATTTGGTGGTGTATCTTCTTCGTTTGGTGGTATTGTTGTATCTTGAGTAGGTGTGTTTGGTGGTATATTTTCTATTGTAGGTGGTGGTGTTGTCTCCTCAGTAGGTTTATGTGGTGTATCTCCTATTGTAGGTGGAGGTGTTGTATTTTTAATAGGTGTATTTGTTGGAGTATCTTCTTGGTTAGGTGGTGGGGTTTCATTTTTTATTACACTTTCATAGGTTGGTGCTGATGGTTTATCATTTTTTATATTTCCACTTGATGAAGTAAAAGATGCGATAGAGTTATCTGCAATAACTTCTCTACGAATACCAATACCACCATTAGTTGATGAAGTATCTTCAAATGAGGTTGTTGGAACATCTCCTATTCTGTGAAAATTAGCTTCTCTTAGAGGTGCTGCTACATTACTTTCAGCTTCAGAGTTATTAACTGTATCTTTAGTAGGTACAAAAAGTGGGTCTTCTACTTCGTTTTTTGAGGTGTTTACTACTATCTCCCCTGTAAGAACTGGGTCACCTGCATTAATAGCTCTTAGCTTACCACTCTCTTTATCTTGTGCATAGAATGTTCCCTCAAGGTCTTTTAAATAACCTATTGTTCCTTCTGGCATTACTGGTTCTGAATCACTATCAGATTGTGAGCTATTGCTAGAGTTTTCTTTGCTAAAGTGTTCAGTTTCTGAATCTCTGAATTCACCATCAATAGCTCCAGACTCAACATCTGCTTCTGCTCCAGAGTGTTCTATCTCTTGAGAGTTAGAGACTCTTAAAGCATCACTTACAACTTCGCCTGAATCGTTTACAACAACTTCTCCATCATAAACGCTATCACCTGCCATTATCTCTCTAAATTTACCAGTTTTGATATTTTTAGCAAAGTGTTCACCCGCTAAGTCTTTAAAGTGACCTAAAATAGCACCTGCTTCTACATCTACTTCAGAATTACTTTCATCTCCTTTATCTTCTTCTGTCTTTTTTATTGCATTTGGTATCTCTTTACCATCTGCATTAATAACAATTTCTCCTGAATGTAACTCATCTCCTTCACTTAATTCTCTAATATTTCCTGCACTATCAAGAGCAAAAATTTCGCCTTTTAGTTGTTTTAAAAATCCAATAATTTTTTTCATAATTTATCCTTTATTATTTGTAATAGATTACAGTATAACAAAAAATTGTCACTAAAAAATTATCTTATTTTGGAACAACTTCTCCTATTATTTGAGAAGATGCTATATCAACACTTTTAATTAATATTCTGATTTTATCAAATAGCAATACATTATTATCTTTAATATTTATAGATATTCCTGATATATCACCATATATTATTGCTTTAGCATTTTCTCCTGCTTCTATAACTTCTGCATCGAAAAACAGACCTATATTTTTTTCTGCCCATCTTGCAAATTTTCTATCTCTAAAGTCCCATTCTGCTTTTGTACTTTCTCTCTCTAAATCACTTACTCTAACGCAAAGAGGCTCTATATTTCTTAGAAGATAATTTGTCTGCTCTTCATCTTTTTGTAATTTCGCTTTTATTAAACGGTGTAAAATTAAATCACTATATCGTCTAATTGGAGATGTGAAATGGCTATAATGAGTAAACCCTAATCCAAAGTGACCAACATTATGTGGTGAATATGAGGCTCTTCTTAACGATTTTATAATCATTGAGTCAACTTCACTCTCTAAACCAAGAGTTGATGCCTCTTTTTGAATAGCTCTAATTAAAGATGGAGAGTCTTTATATTTTTTAACAAATAGTCCAATAGATGCTAACTCCTCCAGAAGAGTCTCTGTTTTGCTAAGTTGTGGTGGCTCGTGAATACGAAAAATTGATAACTCTTTCTCTGTAAATATTTTAGCTGATGCTTGATTAGCTAGAAGCATACACTCTTCTATAAGTGAATGTGATGGTGTGCTACTCTCTATTGATGTAGATGTTAATAGGTGTTCACTATCAATAGATAATCTAGTTTCATTGCTTTTAAAATCAAATCCATTCTTTAAACGATTTTCTGTAAGTTGCTTAGTAATTTCATATAAAGGAAACAGATATTTTAGTATATCTATATCAATATCTTTGGCATCTTCTCCATTATTATTAATATATGTATCAATTTGTCCATAATTAAATCTTCTCTTTGAGTGTATAACAGCTTCAAAAAAATCTTCTTGAATTGGTTTTAAACTCTTTGGGTCTATTGTTATTTTAGATATAAATGACAATCTATTTACATTTGGTTTTAGAGAACATAAATTTTCGCTCAACTCTCGTGGCAACATTGGAAATGATTTATGGGGTAGGTAAGTTGTAAAGCCTCTCTTTTTAGCCTCTCTATCTATCGGAGAGAAGTAATTTACATAATGGCTAACATCTGCAATCGCTACATATAATATATAATTTTCTATATCAAAATATATTGCATCATCAAAATCTTTAGCAGTAATAGGGTCTATGGTACAAAAATCTAAATGAGTTAAATCAACTCTATCTGGATAATCATCTATATTAACTTCTAGTGGAACATCTTCTGCTTGAGATATGCAATCTAATGGAAACTTATCTTCTCTTTTATATAGTGCTAATGATATTTTCTCATCAACTTTAGGGTCTCCCAAGTGTCCGAATATCTCAATAACCTCATCAGTAGAGCTGTCAACTTTCATAACAGTTCCGATTTTGAAGGCTTTAATATCCATACCTTTCATTTTAGCATTAGTAGGAAGTGAAGTTCTTATATTTTTAATCTCAAAATTTCCATTGTTATCTCTATGAGTATATAAAATTTCATAAGGGTGTGCTTTGGTAATTATATCTATAACTTTAGCACTGGCTCTACCTCTTCTTGCAATAATTCGTTTAACAATAACAACATCTCCTGATGAGGTATTGCCTAAATTATCTGCTTCTATTAATAAATCTTTATGCTCTTTAGATTGAGCCTCTACAAAACCTCGCCCATCTTTTCCAATATATAACTCTCCAACTCTATATAAAGATTTTAATCTCCATAATTTATCTATCTTCTCTATGGCATTTATCTCTTTAAGATTTTTAAAACTCTCTATATCTTCCTCTTCTATATCTGACTCAATACAACCGTTAATTAGTTGAATAGCAAATGGTGACATATATTTTTCTCTCTTTATAATTCTATTTTCTCTTGCCCAATTCTATATAGAGCAAAATCATATTTAATTGGGTCGCTATTATCAAATCGTTTTAAGGTATTAGTTAATTCAATAGATGCCCTCATATCGCAACTCTTTCTATTTAAGAGTCCTATTTTTCTTGAAACATTAAATGTATGAGTATCAAGAGGCATTAATAAATCTGCTTTATCAATTTTACTCCAAAGACCCATATCAATACTATCATCTCTTACCATCCACCTTAAATACATTAAATATCTTTTATATGTACCTGCTTGTGATATTTTTTTTGGTACAGAACCTATTAAAAATTTATAACCGTGTGTATCAAGAGGATATATCTCTTTTATTATAGATATAAAATTCCATAATCCATCTAATATATTATTCTCTTTTTTGTATCCGTTATAAAATATATTTTCAATGCTATCTATATCTTTTAATCTCTTTAAAGTTATAAAAATTGCTATAACATCTTCTGCTTTTTGAAATCTATAATAGTGTTTGGATAGATATTTAGTTATATTCTCTTCACTCTCTTCAAGTAAACCAAAATCTAATGAATCCAAAAATTTAACAATCTGTTTAGCATTTCCATAAGCAAATAATGCACAAATAAGGGATATAGTCTCATCTTTATATCTTGATGCAATTAAAAGTGGGTCAGGTCTATCATAACTAAGCTCATAAATACTATCTCTATTTAATACCTCTTGGTTTAACCTTGACTCTAAATCTCCATAAATATTAGAAGCATTCATTTAAAATCCAAAACTCATAGCTACAAAATTAGGGTCGCTATATCCAAATTGACTACTAACTCCTCTAAGATTTGTTATATCCATTTTTGGGTCTATTCCTTGTGGACAAACTGCTGTACACTCTCCACATAAAGTACAATCCCAAACCCCATTAGATTGAATAGTATCAATAGTTGATTTAATCTCACCCTCTCTCTTATCTACTGCATATCTATATACTCTAGTTAATGCAAATGGTCCTAAGAAATCTTTATTTACTTCAAAGACAGGACAAGCAGAGTAACAACTACTACATAATATACAATCACTTTGAAGCTCTGTGAGTTTCTCCTCTTCTATTGTAATATCTGTTTTAATATATCTATTTAACCACGCAGAAGCATTTTTTAGAGTCTCTTTAGATTTGGATTTATCAACTATTAAATCTTTTATAACATTATGGTATCTAAGAGGAGTCACCTCATCACCATTTTTAACCTTATAACTACACGCCAACTCCTCTTTATCATTAACTCTAACAGCACAAACCCCACATATTCCACTTCGACAACCCGATTTAAATCCTAACGAGTTATCTATATTAGCTTTTATCTCATATAAAGATTGCAAAAGAGTTAACCCTTTAGGCACTTCATAATTTATAAACTCTTTATCTCTTTTTATTTTAATATTCATATATCTTCTCCATTATTTATATAATGAGCTCCTACACTAATTTTTCTTTTTAATGCCTCTTTAACTACTATTTCACCAAGAGTTATTGAGCGTATAAACTCTAAAAAATCTATTAGATTACTATTCGCTATTTTGCTTTTATCGCCTATCCCCATAAATTTTATATTATCTTTTATCTCTTCTAGCATTTTTAATAACTTCTTCAAAGATTTCTCATCTCTAATTATTCCAGCTTTAGTATAAAACTCCTCGCCTATAAAATCTTTTTTATGATAAAAGTTTATTTCATTTGAGTAGTTATATATCTCATCTATATATTTAATACTATTTTTTAATACGCTATCATTTTTATTTATAGTAGTTATAGTTTTAGAATACTCAAACGCTTTCAGTCCAGTTTTTTTACCAAACACAATAAGTTCAAGAAGAGAATTACCTCCTAATCTATTTGCTCCATGTATCTTTGCACTGCTACACTCTCCAACAGCAAAACACCCTTTTAATCCATTCACAGATAAATTCTCATCAACACTAATCCCACCCATACTATAATGAGCTACTGGTTTTATAGGTATTAACTCTTTTATTGGGTCTATCTGTTCGTGTAATTTGCATAGATGAACCTCTTGAGGCAGAAGCTCCATAATCTTCTCTTCTCCTAAGTGTCTAATATCAAGATATACATCTTTACCATCTTCTATCTCATTAAATATAGCTCTTGCCACAACATCTCTTGGTAGAAGCTCATCTATAAATCTTTCATTATTTGAGTTTACTAAATATCCACCTTCACCCCTTGCACTCTCTGATATTAGAATAGATGATGATTTTAATGCTGTTGGGTGAAATTGTATAAACTCCATATCTCTTAACTCTCCACCTGCTTCAAAAACAGAAAATATTCCATCTCCAGTTGAGCCGTAAGCATTAGTTGTAAATTTTTGATATATTGAGCTGTATCCACCCGTAGCAATTACCACAGATTTTGCATAAACCTCTTTTATCTCACCACTATTTATATCTAATAATATAGCCCCTTTAATAACTCTATTCTCTTCTATTAAGTTAATGAGATAGTGTTCATTTAAAAATTCAATATCCTCTTTTAAGCAGTTATCATAAAGTGTATGTAGTATTTTCAAACCTGTATAATCTTGAGAATAACAAGCTCTATTTGCACTAGCACCACCTAATCTTCTTTGAGCTATTTTAGCATCTTCTGTTCTACTAAATGGAACACCTATCGACTCTAACCAATTTATAGCATCTGGAGCATTTTTACATAACTCTTTTATCATATCTTCATCAGCTAAACCTTGTGCAGATTTTAGAGTATCAGCAATATGCTTCTCAACTGAATCCCCATCTATTGTTGATAAAGTTGCATTTATTCCACCTTGAGCCATTGAAGTTTGAGCATTTGTTGGATAGTTTTTACTTACAACTAACACATTAGCACCCATAGCTTTAGCAGATAGTGCAGTTGTTAACCCAGCACCTCCAGCACCTATAATTAAAATATCAATCATTCAAAAACTCTTTAATATTAAGAACAACACCATCTAAAAGTTTAACTCTAGCCTCGATACTTGTCCATGCAATATGTGGAGTTATTAATAATCTATTTTGATTTTTGATTAAATTCAAAGGATTGCTTTCTAACATTGGCTCTCTCTCTAAAACATCAAGACCTGCATAAATCTCTCTATTATCTAACTCTTTAGCTAAATCAACTTCATTTATAATCCCACCTCTACCAAGATTTAATAATATACTCTTATCTTTAATTAATTTTATATTTTGAGAGTTAATTAGATTTTTTGTATTTTCATTTAGAGGGCAGTGAATAGATATAATATCACACTCTTTCAGTAAATCATCTAAATTCAAGTGTTGATAGGGTTGGTTTAAATTAGAACCACTTGTTGAGTGATAAACTACATCAGCACCAAATGCTTCTGCAACTTTTGCCACCTCTTGACCAATCGCACCCAATCCAATAACTCCCCATTTCATATTTGCAATCTCTCCAAATGGTCGGCTAACATCTGTAAAGATACCTGATTTACTCCAATCTCCACTTTTAACAACACTATTATAATAATTCATCTTCTCAATAAGATATAAAGCCATAGAAAAAGTATGTTGAACAACACTCTTAGTTGAATATCCAGCTACATTTTTAACCTCTATTCCCATCTCTTTAGCATAATCTAAATCTACATTATTCATTCCCGTAGCAGATATACATATAAGTTTTAATTTTGGAGAATTTTGCATTATTTCTCTATTTATAATAACTTTATTGGTAATTACTATTTCACTATTATAAATCCTCTCTGCTGTCTCATTTGGCTTAGTTGTATCATACTTTATAACTTCTCCTAAAGAGTCTAAAGCACTCAAATCTAAATCATCACCTAAAGTTTTTGCATCTAATATTGTTATATTCATAATGTTCCTTTTTTCAAATTATACTCTAAATATTAGAAGTAATATCTTTATCAAAATATAAGATTAAAATTGTAAAATTGGATAGAACTTTTTTAGTTCAAATTTTTTATTAGGAAAATAATTATGGATATGAATAACATTGAAGATGCATTAGATAAAATTATGTCTATCAAAGGTGCAATCGCAGCAGCAGTTACAGATTGGGATAGTGGAATGACATTAGGTTCAAGAGCTATTGGGAAATTTGATATTGAGATGGCAGCAGCAGGTAATGCAGAGGTTGTAAAAGCTAAAATGATGACAATTCGTAGAGTAGAAGCTAAAGAAGATATTAAAGACATACTTATCACGCTAACAGATGAAATGCATATCATAAGTATGGTAAAAGAGCAACCTGAATTATTTTTATATGTAGCTTTAAATAGTGAACATGCAAACTTAGCTTTAGCTAGAAATACAATGCAATCAATAGCAAACTCATAATCTTTCATATATATATTTTGGTAACACATATCAAGATATATATATAATTTCCTTATTCCTATATATAAATAACATTAATCAAGAAAAAAAAAGATAATATATGTTTTAAATAAAGTCTGTTGACTAATTTCTCATACTAAATGTATGTTTTATAGTAGAAATTAATAATATTATAGGAATAAAAATGAAAAATGAGCAACTCCTACAAGATAAAATCTTACAACTAGAGAAGAGATTAGATGAAGAAAAATATAGAGCAGAGAAGAAAGAACAATTTTTTGCTACAACTGTACATGAGTTACGAACTCCTCTCAATGCCATAGTAGGATTAAGCACTATACTCCAAGATAGTGATATAAAACCTCCTATGTCAGAATATGTATCTCAAATACATACATCATCAAAGCTTCTAGTATCTCTAATAAGTGATATATTAGACTTTAGTAAAATTGAAGCAGGGAAGATAGAGATAGAGCATATCACTTTTTCTTTGGAATCTATTATTGATAACTTATCTAATATTATTGGTGTCCAAGCAGAAGAGAAGGGTTTATCTTTACTCTTTGATATAGATAAGAGTCTGCCTTCAGATATATCAGGCGACCCTCTTCGTCTTACTCAAATACTAATAAATCTTGCAAGTAATGCTATAAAATTTACTCATAGTGGAGGAGTAACTATAAGTGCAAAACTGCTTAAAAATAGAAGTAAAAAGAGATATATAGAGTTTAGTGTATCTGATACAGGTATAGGAATGACAAAAGAGCAGTCAGATAGACTCTTTCAAGAGTTTGTTCAAGCAGATAGTAGTATTAGTCGTCAGTATGGTGGAAGTGGTTTAGGTTTGAGTATATCTAAAAAACTTATAGAACTTATGGGTGGTTCAATTAGAGTAGAGAGTGAAGTAGATAAAGGGTCAGAATTTATATTTACAATAGAGCTTAAAGATATATCAACTAATAAGATAATAGAATCCTCTAGTAGCAATAAACGAAAAAATTTAAAAATGGATTTAGAAAAGTTTAAAGATGCTCATATACTCTTAGCAGATGATAATGTAACAAATCAATCAATTATACTAGCACTCCTCAAAGGTACAGGGATAGAGATAAGTATTGCAAATGATGGAGAAGAAGCAGTTGATATTATATATGATAACAGTGGGGTAGACCTAATATTAATGGATGTTAATATGCCTAAAATGGGAGGTATAGAGGCAACAAAGAAGCTAAGAAGTGATAGTAAATATAAAGATTTACCTATTATAGCTTTTTCAGGAGACAGTAGCGATAGTGTAATATCTAAGATAAAAAAGGCAGGAATGAATGATATTCTATCTAAACCCATAGTAGTAGAAGAGTTATATCAGCTATTAATAGATAATCTTAAAGTTAGACATAATATAGAGGATAGATATATAAAAGCTGTTCAAGAGTTTGAGAATTGGCTTGAAGAGTATAAGTATCAGAAGATAATGTCACTTATCGGCTCTATTAAAAAAGAGATTAAGACCAAAAAGAATCAATCTGTACAAGAGAGTGCATTGGTGGTAGAGAGTGCGATAAAGAAGTATAGAAATTTATTTTTAGTTCTTATAAAAAACCACACGAAAACAGTTCAAAACTGTATGAGATATATGAATACATTAGAAGAGGATAATTTAACAGAAGAGCAAAAGAAGCATTTATCATTAATAATAGAGAACTATAAAACAGAAGATATTGGAAAGTTGATAGCTTTTGCAAATAAATTAGAGAGTGCAACAGAGGAGTTAATAGCTTTAGTTAATATATTAAGCTTCAGAAAAGCTACTGAACTAGCTTGTAAACTGCAAGAGGAGGCAAGATTACTTGGAGTAAACTCCATTGTAAAGTCTATATCTCCCATAGTAGGAATAGAGACCACACAAAGAAATCAACTAAGAACACTCTTGAGAAACTTCAGGGAAGAGATAGTAAAAATGAATAAATAAATAAGTGGGGAATTATAATTTACTTTAGATTAAATTATTCTTCTTCGTGAAAATCAAGACCTCTAAGTAATATAAATATTTTTCCTAACGACATCTCTTTATCTGTAACAAATACAATAACATTTGTTGTGTCAATTTTTTTACAAATAATACGCTCATCTAAATCAACTATTAACATTTCAAATGATTCTTCTTTAATTGTGAGAAATATTTTTTTTATATATACTAAAAAAGACTCTTTATTATGAGAATCATTTAAAATTTTATGTTTAATTTTTAATTTTTCTATATCTATATTATATAATGCTGTGAGTCCATCATAATTTTTAGAAAGTTCAAAAGCTTTGTCTAAAATTTCCTTAGATGTATTATTCATTTTTTATCCTTGTTTGTTGTATATTAACAAGAGGGATAATACCCCCTTATTCTAAAATATTCAATCTTATTTTAAATTACGAACAAGACCATTAACAAATCCAAGTAGTTGAGGGGTAACTCCCTTAAGGTCTTCATTTGTCACTTCTATGTGTGCTAGAACAGCCATAAGTTGTTTATAAAACTCTGCCGCATCTATATCTCCACTCTTCATTGCATTTATTGCTGCTTCCACTTCTTCTATTGCATTTTGTGCCATTGCTGATTTTTCTCCCATGGACTTTCTCCTTATCGAATATGAAATTTAAAATATAAAATAAAGTTTTTTCTTAATCGTATGATTATCCTAATGTTGTCTGATTATAGTGCTTGTAACTCTGTAACGAATTTTTTCAATGCAACAGCTAATACACCCATTTTATATCCTTCTGGTGCAACAATACCTAGAGCAATATCTTCTCCAAGGTCTTTAATTGCAATCGAACCATTTTCGGCAGAGATAATCATATCTTTAAGAGCTCCAGATTGTGTATTTATAAGTAATCCACCATTAATAACTGAAAGTATTGATGCTACATCTGCGGCAATAGCATCAGCTTCTTTATTTGAATTAAAAAAACTTGCCATCTCTAAACCTTCTGATGTTGCAATCAATGCACCATCAAGCCCCATTTTCTTCGTAAAATCCTCAAGAAGACTCTCTCCTTGACTTGTTAATGTACCTATATCTAAATTCATATAAATACTCCTTATATTTTTATAATTAAAAAATCAGTATACCTAAAATCTATTTAAATCCTTCTTCATAACTATATACTATTCAACCATTTATACAAGTGTTACAATTTGATTAAAAGCTATCAATTTTCCAACTCTTCTTGGAGTTAAAATACAAAAGAAGTTTGCCCTTTTTGTTCCATACCTGAAAATTTTAAATATTTATTAGAAATTTCAAGTTGACCAAATTTTTTTGATAATTTAGCCATATCAATACGCTTTAATATCTCTACAGTAATTGGGCGTTTTGCATCTATAAATATTAAAGAATAAAGAAACTTTTGCATCTCATCTGAATTTAAAAGTCCAACCCAATAGTTTGCTTCTTCCTCTGAATTACATGGAATAAAATAACAAGTATCATCTAACATTATTGGTTTGTTTTGATAAGGTGAAATTACATTAAATTTAATATTTTTATATAAGCCTGATATAGCTATTTTCCAATCTGAAAAACTGTATTTTCCTATTCCAAAGATAGAAAATGGAGGTTTATTTTTATATATAGAGCTTTTTCTACCATTTAATTTACTACTATGAAGATTTAAATACTCCCATGTTTTGGGTGCTATAATTGATATACAACTTGTATCTTTTCCAACTTTTTCTTGTGTAATAATTACAAATTTTCTAGGTATTAAACGACTATTACCTATATCTGAAGATTTTAATAATGGATAAAGATAAGTATCTTCAATATCAACATTTTCACCAAAACCATTAATTAATTTATTTCCTTTAAGTGTTAACTCCATAACTTTAGAAGCATCATGTTTTACACCTGAACGCCATATATAATTAGAGAAACCATCTAAGTATTTATATTTTTTATAATCTATTAAATTTGATATTAGTTGTTCTTTATACATACCAAATTGATAAAGTAGCTCTTTACTATTTAATAAAGATGAGTAAACAGAAGCTATTTTATTGTCATTAGTTATAGAGAGTTTAATTACAAATAAACACGCATCCACAGAAACATTAAAATATTTTTTTGTATTAATATTATATAAATTAGCTTCACCAATATTTTTATTTTTTTTCCAAAAGTATGTGAGAACTTTTCTTGCTGTAGCTGTTTTACATAGAACTGCTAAGTGACCATTATTTGATAATGAGAATGTTTCAATTAATTCTATAATTATCCACTCTGCAATATCAAAATTTGATTTTCCCATTTTGGCTTCAAAGCCTTTTAATTTTAAAAAATTAGATTTTTTTGGTAGATTTTTTCCATTTATCATACCTATAGTTGAATTATTTACCCAAGGTGGATTACCAATTATCAAAAATTCTTTATTATTAAATTTTCTAAAAAAAAGATTCCAATCAAATAAAAAGAAATTTTGTAGTTTTATTGTAATTTTTTTGCTAAAAGAAAACCTATTTGTTGTTTTTTTATAATATTCATCATCTATTTCAAATCCAAAATATTTACATTCCTCTCCCCATTTAGAATAAGATGCTTCAATAAAATTACCTAATCCACATGTTGGCTCAATAATAATATGAGGATTCTTCACTTCTTTTGACAATAATTCTAATACTTGTTTTGTTAATATATTAGGAGTTTGGAAATCACCATATTCTATCTTATTCATACTAGAGAACCTTTTGAATTCCTGAAACCTCACCTGCTTTTTGAAGAACCCTACGATATTGTAATCGCCATTGCAAGGCATTTGAGATAGTCAAGTAACCAATTTTAGGAGGATTTTCAATAACCTCTTCAGCTAAAAGTTCAGCTTGTATCTCATCAAGAGGAAGCATTCTCTCTTCAAAAAATGCTAAAATATCATCAATATTTCCATCATTTTCAAGTATCTTTTTTAATCCCGTTGTGGTTTGAAAGTCACCTGTTCTACAATCTTCAACAAAGACCACATGAAGAATATTTAAACAACCTGTTTGATTCTCTTGATTATCAGACTTTTCATATACAAAAATGAGAAGAGAGTATCCCAAACCATATATTTTTTGTCGAGCTGATTTAAAAGGAGATGAAGATTGAGGTTGTTTGATACTTGTTACTTTCATATCAATATTAAGTTCAGGAAAGTCCATACCTTTAGCAGAAGAGCCTTCCAAGTATTTATATTTTATGTGAAGGAATGCTTGAAATTTATGTTCAAGATAAGTTCCTATTGCCTTACCATCTGTGATACCATATAACTCTAAATCATTATGAATTGATTCTATTTTTGCAAACTCTTTTGCTTCTTTTTGTAGAGATTTAATAGTCAATTTATTTTTTAACATGCTATTCCTATTTTTGTATATTATTAAAAGATTATATATTAGTTAAACTAAAATTTAGTAATATCTATCAATTTTCCAACTCTTCTTGGAGTTCAAGTATCTCTAAATATCTTTCACTCTTAATATCATATTCATCTTCTAGTTTTTTTAACTCTTCAGTCAATTCAACTAAATTTCTCTCTTGATAACACTCTGGATTATATAAACATTTATTGACCTCATCAATTTTTTCTTCTAATTTATCTATAATATCTGGGAGTAACTCTAAATCTCTCTTCTCTTTATAACTTAACTTAGTCTGTTTTGTAGCCCTCTTTATATTTTTAGTTTTATCGCTTTCAAGTTTTACCTCATTAGATATTATATTAAGCTCTTTTATCTCTTTTTCTATATCTAAATATTCAGTATAAGATTGATATGACTCTTCAACAACTCCTTTACCTTTAAATATAAAAAGTTTAGACGCAATTTTATCTATAAAATATCTATCGTGAGATACAAATATAATAGCTCCTGTAAAATTTATAAGTTTCTCTTCTAATATATTTATTGTCTGAATATCAAGGTCATTTGTAGGTTCATCTAATATTAGACAATCTACTTTTTTTGTTAATAAGAGAGCTAAAGCTACTCTATTTTTCTCTCCTCCACTTAACATTCCAACTTTTTTATCTAAGAACTCTTCAGGAAATAAAAAACTCTTTAAATATCCATAAACATGCATATTATTGCCTTGAACATCAATAATATCTCCACCATCAGGACAAAAGGTTTCTAATAAGGATTTATTATCATTCAATAACTCTCTATGTTGGTCAAAATATCCTATCTCAATATCTCCCCTTTTTATAACTCCACTATCCTCTTGAAGTCGTCCAAGCATAAGTTTTAGCAATGTAGATTTTCCAGAACCATTGTATCCAACAATAGCAATTTTATCTTTTTGAAGAATTCTTGTAGTTAAACTTGTAATTAAAGTCTTATTTGCTATTGAATAACTAACATCTTCTAAATCAAATAAAAGCTTCTTTCTTGATACTCCCTCTTCTCTATTAAAATGCTTCTTCTCTCTCTCTAACTCAACCATCATTTTATGAATTAATGTTGGATTATGTTTTGCCTCATCTCTTAAATCAAAGACTCTCTTTTTTCTACCTTGATTTCTCTTCTCTCTTGCCCTAACACCTTTAGATAACCAAGCCTCTTCTTGCTTAAGGAGTCTCAAAAGATTAGCATGACTCTTCTGCATACTTTTTACTCTCTCCTCTTTCTGCGTAAGATAATCTCTATATCCACCTTTATAACTAACTAACTTTTGGTTATCAACTTCTATAACTCTTGTAGCGATAGTATCAATAAAATGTCTATCATGAGATATAAATAGAAGAGTGAATTTCTCTTTCAAAAGCATCTCTTCTAAAAACTCAACCATATAAACATCAAGATGGTTAGTAGGCTCATCAAGAAGTAAAATATCTGGTTTCTTCAGAATTAAAGATGCTAAAGCAACTCTTCTTTGCTCTCCACCAGATAAAGTTACAACACTTCTATTCTCATACTCTTTAAGCTGAAACTCCTGCAAAACTCTCTCTACTTTATCATCTAAATTCCAAGCATTATGATGGTCTAAATATGTAGTAGCTCTCTCTAATCTTTTTTGTAACTTCTTATCTTCAAAATTATTTGCCAACTCAACAGATATAAGTTCATATTCTCGTTTAGCCTCCTGAAGTTCTTTAAGCTCATTTTCAATAGCCTCTCTTACATTTAGATGAGGTTCAAAAATAGGTTGTTGAGATAACATCTCTATTTTAATAGATTGCTGTATCACTCTTTTACCCTCTGTCGCCTCTTCATCTCCTATAATAATTTTCATTAAAGTAGACTTTCCACAACCATTTTTACCAACAATGGTAATCCGTTCACCTTCAGCTAGATGAAAATCTACATCATCTAATAAAAGTTTTATATCATACTGCTTTTTAATATTAAAAAGGTCTATAAGAGCCATAAAAAATCCTTGAGTTTATTTGAATATTTTGTAAATCATAACAATTAATATCATTAGATACATAACAATTGTAAAGTATTTTAATTTTTGACTATGAATTTTTTCTTTTAATGAAATACCTAAATATACACCTAGTAATGAACTTACACCTATTATTAATCCGTGATATAAATCTATCTCTCCATATACTAATCTTCCTATTAATCCTGATATTGAGGAGAATACAACAAAAAATAGTCCTGCACTAACTGCTTTTTTAAATGGATAGTGTAAAAAACCTGATAGAATTGGAATTAAAATAATTGCTCCACCAACACCTATGCTTATAGAGATAATTCCAATAGCTATACCTATGATAAATAATATAAGTTTGGATACTGATTTACTATCTAACATATCACTCTCTTTTGGAGCAGTGTATAGTCTATATAATGCAAACAGGACAAAAGATATAAATAGATATTGTAAAGCTACCTCTGGTACTCCTGCCGTTAAATATCCACTTATATATCCTCCAATAAATCCACCAAATCCGACCATAATGCCGTCGTCAAATATTAATGAGCCTTTACGATAATTTATGTATGAACCGAAAATAGAACTAAATGTCATTTGAACAATAGATATTCCAACAGCTACTCTCATTTCAAAACCTAATAGAAGAAGTAAAGGAATTAAGACTGTTCCACCACCAATTCCAAAAAATCCTGATAATCCACCTACCCCTATGCCGATAAATGATAATATAATTTCCACTAATTATTGCCTTTTTGAGAATTATAGCATTATTTTAGATATAATTTAGAAAATTTAATATAATAGGGATTAGTATAATTATGTATCTTTATGACACTTCAAAAAAAAGAAAAAGAAAACTAGAAACTATATTAGATAGAGAAGTATCTATATATGTTTGTGGCCCAACAGTTTATGATGATGCACATCTAGGACATGCAAGAAGTTCACTTAGTTTTGATTTACTATCAAGAACACTAAAAGCTTTAGGATATAAAGTTACTTTAGCAAAAAATTTTACAGATATAGATGATAAAATCATTAATAAAATAAGAGAGAGTGGACAATCTTTAAAAGAGATTACAGAATATTATATAGAAAGATATAACAGTGAAATGGCATCTTTAAATATTATTCCAGCAGATATAACACCAAAAGCAACAGAGTCAATATCCGTTATAGAGAATATGATTAATAATCTTATTAATTTAGGATTTGCTTATAAAATAGATAGTGGTGATGTATATTTTGATACAGATAAAGATAGCAAATATGGTTCTATATCAAATATGGTTATTGAGGATAAAGATACTATAAGTAGAGTTGAACATACAAATGAGAAAAGAAATCCAAAAGATTTTGCGTTATGGAAAGCTTGTGATAGCAGTGATGATATATGTTTTGGAGATAGTTTAGCAAGTGGTAGACCTGGTTGGCATATTGAGTGTTCGGCTATGATAGAAAAATATTTTGAAGGTAATGATGAGTTTAGCATAGATATTCACGGTGGTGGTGCTGATTTACTCTTTCCTCATCATGAAAATGAAGCGTCTCAAAGTCGATGTGCCACAGGTCGAGAGATAGCTAAATATTGGATGCATAACGGATTTGTTCAAATAGATGGTGAGAAAATGAGTAAATCTCTAGGAAATAGTTTTTTTCTAAAAGATATGCTTAAAAATTATGATGGAGAAGTTATTAGATATTATCTAAATTCAATTCACTATCGAAATGATTTTAATTTTAACGAAGAGGATTTATTAGTATCAAAAAAGAGACTGGATAAATTATATAGATTAAAGAAGAGGTTACTTCCAACGAAAGCATCAAAACCATCAAAAGATTTTTCAGATAAAATGCTAGATGCAATGAGTGATGATTTGAATATATCTATCGCTTTGGCATCTATTGATGAGATGGTATCAGAGGTCAACGAAAAATTAGATATAAATCCAAAAGATAAAAGTCTTAAAAAAGAGAGTTTAGCAAATATAGAATTTATAAGTGAACTTCTTGGGATTGGAGATAAAGAGCCGTTTGGATATTTTCAGATAGGTATTGAGGAAGATTTAAAAGAGAAGATAGAAACTTTAATAGAAAATAGAGCAGTAGCTAAAAAAGATAAAAACTTTGAGTTATCAGATTCTATTAGAGATGAGTTAACTTCTATGAATATATCAATTATGGATACAGCAAATGGTACAGTTTGGGAAAAAATATGATATACTTTTTAAAAAGGAAATTTTAATGAAAAAAATTATTAGTTCATTTATTTTAGCATATACTTTATTTGCTAATCCTCTATCTGCATCTACAGCACAGATACAACCAAAAGATATTGTAATTGATGAGGTAGAACAGTATCCATTTATTGGTATTGTCGGGTTAGACAATGCGTTATTAGACAATAATCTTCTTATGGGCTTCAGAGTTGGTATGCAAAATAATGTATGGCGAACTATGGTTACTTATGAAGATAATTTTGACCAGTATCAAGCATTAATGTTACAAGTAGATAGAACTATTGTTGCAGGGTTATTTAATGGGAAAGGTCGTATATATCTTGGTCTATCTGGTGGAATAGTTGATACAGGTAATGATTGGATGAATGCTTTAAATATCAATAAATCTGATACAAGTATTGTAAATACAGCTGGGTATGCAATGGGTGGAAATATTGGATTAATGTATTATGTTAGCGAACAAGTTGATATATCTTTAGAATATAGATATTTGAGTGTAAAAGATGTTGACCAATTTGATAGAATTAAAGGTTTCTCAATAGCAATACACTACTTCTTCTAAACTATAAAACTCTTTTCAAGATAGTTTAAATTACTTTAGTGTATTTTATGCTTTAATTTTAAACAAGGAAATTATATAATGAGTTATGCCATAGAATCATTTGACCCAGAGATTTATGAAGCAATTGAAAATGAATTAATTAGACAAACTGACCATCTTGAGATGATAGCTAGTGAGAATTTTACAATTCCTGCTGTTATGGAAGCGATGGGTTCTGTTTTTACAAATAAGTATGCAGAAGGTTACCCATATAAAAGATATTATGGTGGTTGTGAATTTGCCGATAAAGTAGAGCAGTTAGCTATTGATAGAGCTTGTGAGCTTTTTAATTGTGATTATGCAAATGTTCAACCTCATTCTGGTTCTCAAGCAAATGGTGCAGTTTATGCAGGTTTGATTAAAGCTGGTGATAAAATCTTAGGTATGGATTTAAGTCATGGTGGACATCTAACTCATGGAAGTAAACCTAGCTTTAGTGGAAAAAATTATCAAAGTTTTACTTATGGTGTTGAGCTTGATGGTAGAATTAATTATGATAGAGTTTTAGATATTGCTAAAATTGTTAAACCTCAAATTATTGTATGTGGTGCATCTGCTTATGCTAGAGAGATTGATTTTAAGAAATTTAGAGATATAGCTGATGAGGTTGGAGCGATTTTATTTGCTGATATTGCTCATATTGCTGGTTTAGTATGTGCAGGAGAGCATCCAAGTCCATTCCCTTATGCCGATGTAGTTACAACAACAACACATAAGACTCTTGCAGGCCCTAGAGGTGGTATGATTATGACTAATGATGAGGCAATTTCTAAAAAAATCAACTCTGCTATATTCCCTGGACTTCAAGGTGGACCATTAGTTCATGTTATTGCAGGTAAAGCTGTTGGATTTAAATATAATCTAAGTGATGAGTGGAAAGATTATGCTAAACAGGTTAAAATTAATGCATCTACACTAGCTAATATCTTAATAGATAGAGGATATGATGTTGTAAGTGGTGGTACTGATAATCATCTTATTTTAGTATCATTCTTAGATAAAGATTTTTCTGGAAAAGATGCAGATGAGGCATTAGGTAATGCAGGTATTACGATTAATAAAAATACAGTACCTGGTGAAACTAGAAGTCCATTTGTAACTAGTGGTATTAGAATTGGTTCACCTGCTCTTACAAGAAGAGGTATGGGTGAAGTTGAATTTAAAATTATTGCAAATAAAATTGCTGATATTTTAGATGATATCAATAATAAAGAGCTTCAGTTACAAATTAAAGAAGAGATGAAAGATTTAGCTAGAAATTTTGTTATATATGACAAAGCGATATACTAAATTTAAAAATTAAATATATAGATTCTATCTAATTACTATCTAGTCATCATAGGTAGAATCTATTATTTTTATTCTCTCTCTCTTTTTATGTTTAGGAACAGCTTTTTGGATTATCGCCTCTTCAATTTGGGGGATACAACATTGTCCTGAAGGATTTCTAATATCACATCTACAACCATAATTATCAATACGAATTTGTATTTTATCTATTAATCCAACTGTATCAAGTGATAGTTTTGTGTAGTTATAACAGTAACAAATTAATGCACCTTGGCTAGAATAATCTTTTCCTCCAACCTCTTTGTTTAAAGTAGAGCTAGTAAAAGTCTCTTTATCATTAAAATATATAATATCGCAAGATGGTGTTGAGCAATAATAATATCCTCTATCACTAATTCTACTAATATCTTTAACATGATGAAGAACTGTATCAGAGCTAACTTTTTTCCCCTTTTGCTTACATAGAGGACATTTACTTACGAAAAAAAACATTTCAAATACCTCATAAAAATAAAATAGATTATATCACTTTATAATAAATAAATAGCCGAAATTCTTTTATGTTTAATAAGAATTGGGTAGAATGTATCAGAATTTTTTAAATTTTAACAAGGAATAATAATGAAAGATAAATTTTTAATTATATTCATACTACTCAGTAGTATACTATTTGGAGAGACATTTTACAAAGTATATCATACACAAAAAGCAGAAATACATTATAATATATCAGGCGATGGTCAAGTAACAGATACTACACATATAAATATAATTGGTAGCTCAAGTTTAGTCTTTGTTGATTGGGGAGCAAAAAGAATATATAAAGAAAATTTCACAAAAACTTCCACAGGAACTATTGTAAATATGCAAGATATTCAAAGTTTAACACTTGATGATTATGGTGTTATATATAATGTAAATTTTGATAAAAAGATTATAGAAAAGAGAGAAGACCCTCTCATAAAACAAGATATTAAAGATAAAAAAGATATATCATCAAAATCTACCGAAAATTGGGAGAGAGTTGGCTCTTCTAATATTTTAGGATATATATGTCAAGAGCTTCGATATAAAAGTACTCAAAAATGTATATATAAAGGAATAGTTTTAAAAGAAGAGAGAAAATTAGATAATGTCTTAGTTATAAAAGAGGCTACTTCAATATCTTTTGATGCAAATATCACAGATGAATATTTTGAACTACCAACATTTAAAAAATGTCAATCAAAAGGATTTTTATCTAATCAAACAGAAACTTTAAATAAAAGTAGAGCTAAGATATTTGGTAAACAGAAAAAATTCCTTCCTAAACTACTTAGAGAGATGCAAGAGGCTAGAGTATGTTTAGAGAATGCAGAAGATAAAGATGAAGCAAATATATGTTTGGATAGTGTAATTAAAATTAAATCAAAAATTAATGGTATTGAAGATAATGGTTGTGAAGTAGATTATTGGGTAGAGAGGAAGAGAGAGGAAAAATTAGATAAATTAGATAATGAAATCCTCAAACTAAAACAGAAAATGCCTTGTATTAGAAGAAGTCAAAATATTGATGACTTAGCAGAGTGTATGGAAGAAGAGGTTATTTCAAACTAATGAAGTTTCATAGAATATATATAGAGATAACAAATATTTGTGGGCTGAAGTGTTCATTCTGTCCAACATCTGATTTATTACCAAAAACTATGTCATTAAAGATATTTGAAGATATAGTTATTCAATCTAAAAAATATACAAAAGAGATAGCACTTCATGTAATGGGAGACCCTTTAACTCTTAATAATCTATTTGAATATTTGGATATTCTCGAAAAATATAAGATGAAAGCTATATTAACAACTAGTGGATATTTCATTAAAAAACAACCTACTTCAACACTCTTTCATAATGCAGTAAAGCAGATAAATATATCTCTTAATAGTTATAATAAAAATGATACCTCTATTACACTATTGCAATATATGAGACCTATTATAAATTTATGCGAAGAGAAGTTAAAACAAGATGCTAATCTATTTATAAATCTTAGAATATGGAACTTAGATGATATAATGAGTGAAAAAAGTTTTAACACAGAGTTATTTAAAGAGTTATCTAATAATTTTGATTTTAATAAAAGTATAGACGAGATATATACAAATAGACCCAAGAGTATTCGTTTAGAAAATAAGATACTTCTTCATTTTGATAACTATTTTGAGTGGCCATCTTTAAATAATCCAGTATATGGTGATGGAGCTTGTTTAGGTATTAAATCTCATATCGCAATTTTAGTTGATGGAAGAGTTGTACCTTGTTGCCTTGATAGTAAAGGAGTTATAGAGTTAGGCGATTTAAAAAAGAATAATTTAGATGAAATAATGAGTAATAACCGAACACAATCTATAAAAAATGGATTTCAAAATGGCATAGCAGTAGAAGAGCTATGCCAAAAGTGTAGTTATAAAAATAGATTTAACGAACAATCTTTGTAAATTTACTACCTTCGATTGTTAAATTATACATTAAACCTTTGTTTCCATATACAAATCCAATTACGGGTTTATTAAATGTTTCATTACTAATATCTTTACCAGCACCCCATTTAATTATTGCTACAGAACCATCAACACCAACTTCCCAACCATCATTTTTTTGAAAATTATTAAGAGCTTTATCTGTTAAAAATGCTATCAAAATTGCTTTAGTCTGAATTCCAAATTGTAAACCGATAGATGCTGAAGCTGTACTATAATATTGAATAGTTTTACCATTAACTCTTAAAGCACCTTCTCCATACTCTCCACCAATACCAATACCTGCTTTAATTACGGTAGGAAAAACCAAATACCCTTTTACATTTTTATTTAAAAAAACATCTGAACCTTTGACCTCTTTATTGAATACTTTAAGAGATGCATTAACCTCTTGGTCTATAACCTGTGCTGATTTAGCATAAAGTGTAGTGTTTATTGCAAATATTGCAAAAATAGATAATATAGCTTTTAATATTCTCATATTAATCCTTTAATTTTAAGTAGAAGCATTCTAACTAATTAAGACTTAAATCATAAGTTTTATATTGACTATGTTATACTTTCTAATCAAATGTATTATTAAGGAAAAATATGAGAGATATCAGTAATAAAATCTTAACAGCAAATATTTTTATAATTTTAGGCTTATTTGCAAGTGGGTGTAGTAACAAAAGTCCAGAAGTACCTCAGCAAAAAGAAGTTAAACAGAACCTAAGTGCAACAGAGATAAGAAAAAATAGAGTATCTCAAATGAGTGAAGGTGAAAGAAAAGATGCTTTTGCTAAGGCTATGAATGGAATTAAAAATGATGTTAAGAACAATCGTAAATATACAAAAATAAAACTTGATAAACCTATTGATAATCGCAAATGGTTTACAGATAATATATATAAATTATGGTCTGGTGAGATGAGTAAAGATGTGTTTATAAATGATGGTATAGAAAAATATCCTAATAAAGATTATGAGTTCTACTTTATAGCGTCTAGCGTTTTATCTAAATAATTTATTTTCTTGATGATAGGTATTTATATATAACCTTTACCTCTTCATCAGTTAAATAATATTTTGGCATAATTCTATGGTTTCTTGCTACTGTCTTTTTAAGATTATCAAAAGTTTTATATCTAATATCCGTTCCTCTTATTACAACTAACTTATCTTCTCTATTTCTATACTCAACAATATCTTTACCTTCTCCATTTTTACCATGACACAAAGCACAACTAACCCCTCTTGGATTGTTATATAACATCTCTCCATACTCTAAATCTGTAATAAAATCGCTCTCTCCAATTAAGGATAAAGGTAATAAAAATATTAATTTATAAAAATTCAACTATATCCTCCTTAATTAATTACGATATAATACCAAAAAATTATCAAGTAGAGGATACCAAATGCAATTAATTGATGGAAAATCTCTAGCAAATAGAGTTCAAGAGCAAGTCGCAGATGAGGTTGAAGAGTTAAAACAGGTTAAAAATATTGTACCTGGATTAGCTGTTATTTTAATAGGTGATGACCCTGCTAGTCACTCTTATGTAAAGATGAAAGCGAAAGCTTGTGAAAAAGTTGGATTTTATTCCATTACACACAATATGCCAGATAGTATTAGCCAAGATGAGATTATAGGAACTATTCAGATGATGAATAATAACCCTAGAATAGATGGAATATTAGTACAGCTCCCTCTACCATCACATATTGATACAGATAAAATATTAGAAGTAATTGACCCTAAAAAAGATGTTGATGGATTTCACGCATATAATGTTGGAAGATTAGTTACAGGACTTGATAGTTTTGTAGCATGTACACCTTTAGGCGTTATGAAGATGTTTGAAGCTTATGATATTCAATTAGAAGGTAAAGATATATGTGTTGTTGGTGCTAGTAATATAGTTGGTAAACCAATGGCTAGTCTGCTACTTAATGCAAATGCTACAGTTACTGTTACACATATATATACTAAAAATTTAAAATCACATACGCTTAAAGCTGATATAATTGTTGTTGGTGTTGGTGTTCCTGCATTAATAAAAGAAGATATGGTAAAAGATGGAGCTATTGTTATTGATATTGGAATAAATAGAGTATCTGATGGTTCGTTAGTTGGAGATGTTGACTTTGAAAATGTTAGTAAAAAATGTAGTTACATAACTCCAGTCCCTGGTGGTGTTGGGCCTATGACAATAGCAATGCTATTAAGCAATACTCTAAAATCAGCAAAAAGAAGAGATGTATGAAAAAATTCTTAAGTAAACTATATGACTTTTCAAGTTCGTGGACAGGTACAATAATAATCGTACTATTTTTAATATTTTTTGTAGCTCAATCATTTGTAATTCCTAGTGGTTCAATGAAAAGAAGCCTATTAATAGGAGATTTTCTATTTGCAAAGAAATATAGTTATGGAATACCTATACCTCATCTACCTTGGATAGAAGTTCCAATTATGCCAGATATTTTTGGTAATGGACATCTAATAGAGGGAGAGAAACCAAAAAGAGAAGATATTGTAATATTTAGATACCCAAAAAACAATAAAATACATTATGTAAAAAGATGTGTTGCTGTTGGAGGTGATGAAATCATATATCTTGATAAAAAACTTTTAATACATTTTCACGAAGGTGATGAGTATATCAAAGCAAATTATCCTAAAGAAAAAATAAAATCTATAAGAGATAAATTATGGGTAGAGAATCCATATATGAGTAAATATGCAGGAATTCAATATGTTCCAGAGAGTGGTGGAAATATATTTGAAGCACTATTAAGTTACTTCTCTTATGATAAGAGTATTGATATGTCTCCTATTTATATTAATGGTTTAGAAGCTCCCGTATATACTATAAATAACCTTCCTATTAATGCTTTATATAAAAAGGTAGAAGATAATCATTTTTATATGATGGGAGATAATAGAGACAACTCTAACGATAGCCGTTTTTGGGGTTCTGTTCCATATAGATTAGTTGTTGGAAAACCTTGGTTAATATATTTTAGTATTGAACATAGAAGTTATGAAAAAATGTTAAAAGGTGATGATGAATTTGGTTCTGGAAGAGATAATGCTGGACTTAAAAGAGTTTGTAAAGATATTGCAATTAATTCTAAAGAGTGTGAAGTGTTATGGGATAGAGAGAGATATAGTATTCGATGGGGAAGAATGGGCAGACAAATTAACTCATTAGAACTAGAGAACCCAATACAATAAAAGATAAGAGAGTATATTATGGAAACTATGGAAATATTAAGAGTAACAACTACAATCTTAGCTTTAGCTATGGCAATTATAGGTCATGAAATTATGCATGGTTGGGTAGCGTATAAATATGGCGACAACACAGCAAAGAGTGAGGGTCGACTTAGTATTAATCCAATAGTACATATAGACCCAATAGGTTCGATTCTTGTACCTGCGTTATTATATTTCAGTGGAGCTCCGTTTCTGTTTGGTTGGGCAAAACCTGTACCTGTATATATGCCTACTGTTTTAAGGAATGGTGGAACAAATGGAGCAGTAGCAGTGGCATTAGCTGGAATTACATATAATCTGGCACTAGCTGGAATTTTTGCATCTATTTTACCTCTTCTATCAGAACCTCAATCTATGACTGAAACATTTTTTACTATGCTTGTATTTCAAAGCATAATTATTAATGTACTATTAGCTGTATTTAATCTTATACCTGTACCACCATTAGATGGTGCAAATGCTGTAAGATATTTAGCAATGGGTTGGAAATGGTTTAGCGTTGTAAAGTTTTATGACAAAATATACCCTTATGGTATGATTTTTATAATTATAATATTAGCAACACCGATAAAAGATTTTTTATTTAGTCCAATATCTTGGATTATTCAATTTTTAATTTAAACTCAAGGAACATAATGAAATTTTATATAGCAACAGACCATGCAGGATATGCATTAAAAGAATTTGTTAAAGATTATATAACATCTAAAGGTCATCAAATAGTAGATTTAGGTCCAGACTCTGCTGACAGAGTAGATTATCCAGATTTTGCAAAAAAATGTGCAAATAGTGTAGTATCAGATAGTGGAAGTTTTGGTATTTTAATATGTGGAACAGGTATTGGAATATCTATATCTGCAAATAAAGTAAAAGGTATAAGAGCAGCACTATGTCACGATGCCTACACAGCGTCAATGACAAGAGCACATAATGATGCAAATATATTATGTTTTGGTGAAAGAGTCGTTGGAAAAGGTATTGTTGAAAATATGTTAGATGCTTTTTGCGATACACCTTTTGAAGGAGGAAGACACTCTGACAGAGTATCTAAAATCGAAGGTTGTTCGATGGGTGCTAATTTAGACTAATCTCTATTTTTCTTCTTTATGGAAGATTTAAATTGAGATATGCAATTAGTACAATCTTTAACTTTATTGCTCTCAATTACATTTTCCAAGGCATCATAATTATTTATTTTAATATGATGTCCTTTTTTCATCTCGATAATATCCTCTTTCTTAAGTTTTTTAAATATTCTTGATAGTGTTTCTGGTGTTATATTTAAAATAGCTGCTATCTCATTATATTTTAACTTAGTAAATATCTCCACATTCTCTATAAGCATCTTAGCAACTTTTGCTTCAGATGAATATATCGTCTCTTTATGTACTAATGAAGATAGAACTATTATTTTAGAAGTCAATGATTTAATTAACTCTAATGAAAATTGTTTATCATTTAAACTATTATGTATATAATCAAAGTGGATTAACATCATTTTCCCCTCTGTTACAAACTCACAAGTAGCAGGAAATGGTTGATTTTCAAAACAAGCATACTCACCAACCATATCTGGTGCTTCTAATCTATTTATCTGTATCTGACTACCTTTTGGATTAGTTTTATATAATTTAACAGTTCCTTCTAAAATAATATATAAATATTTACTATCATCTCCTTCATAAAATACAATACTATCTTTTATATAACTTCTCGTAATTGAATTCTGCTTTATATCATTTAAATAATTATCTGATAGTTTAGAGAAGAGTTGAATATCTGTAAGATTATGCACATTTTACCTTTTAGTATTTTGACTAATTTATTACAAAGAGACTTAAATATAGTTTCTCTATACCCAAAAGAATTAATACAGTCAAAAAACCTCCTGCAAAACCAGCAAGTATATCATCTCCCATAACACCCAATCCACCATCAACTTTTTTATCTATTACACCTATTGTTGATGGTTTCCATATATCAAATAGTCTAAATGATAAAAAACTCAATATTATAGTTGTAACCTCTGCATACTCAAAAGATAGTGTTGATAGAGTTGAATATGAAATCATAAGTGTAAGCCAAATTCCAGCCGTCTCATCTATTACAATCTCTTGTTGGTCATGTATTCCTGTTATCTTCTCATACTTATTAATTTCAAATATTCCAATAATAGTAATAGCTAAAGTTAGCATAAATAGTGTATCTACTCCCATAGTATCTATAATAATTACACCAAAAGGCAAAGAGGCTAAAGTTCCAACTGTCCCTGGAGCTTTAGGGCTGAGTCCTGAACCAAAAAAGGTTAAAAAAAGTTTTTGTAAAGTCAAAATAATCCTTTATGTTAATGAGCTAGTTTGATATAATTCAGAGAGTTTAATATAAAATTCTTCTTCACTTGGTTGTTCCAATAGACCTAAATCTGGCATAATAGAGTAGTGCATCTCTTGAAGATTTTTAAATCTATTTGGAAATAGGTCTGCTAAAATACTAGCCGACACCTCTTTTCTAACTAATATAGCAGGTGGTATTATTCCATTTTGAATTAGTTGCATAATTGTAGGAGAGTGATAACGAGTATGATGATGTTGCCCGTGAGGACAACTTCTTATACTTACCAAAGTTTTACAAGTATCACAATATACATACTCATCAACTGTTGTAATTTCAATATTAAGCTCTTTAGAGTTATCAAATATAGTATTTAATCTATTTTTATCATAATATAATCCAAGACCTGCGTGATTTCTACCTATAACTAACTCATTACAACCATAATTCTTGGCTAAAAGTGCATCTAAAACTAATTCATTATATCCAGCAAATATATATGTATTTTCAAAAGGAATAACAATAACTTTATTTTTTGGAAGATAATTATTTATAAATGTAGTTAAGGAGTTATATCTAGTTTCATATTTTAAACCATCAGTATTAAATGGCTTTCTTAAAAATATAACTAATATATCAGCATTACTAAGAGTTTGTCTAATCATTCGTTCATGAGCTCTATTAAATGGATTTCCAACTAACATCATAGCAGAAATTTTTGTTGCTCCTGTTATTGAAACCAAATCATTGATTTTTTTAATATTATCTTTTATCACAGGATAGTGAACTTTATACTCTCCAGAAACAGCAATATCCCCTAGTCTAGCTAATGTATTTTTCACACCTGGGTGTGCAGTATCACTTGTACCATAAATTAATTCTACTCTTTTTTTTGGGTCAACTTCAAAAACTTCATCGACAATAATCTCTCCAACTTTTTTACCTCTAATAACTAAATCTAAAACTTCACCCTTTTCCACAGTTGTTAAAGTAATTCGATTTTTTTTACCCTTTGGAGCTAATATAAAAGCAAAAGGGTATGGAAACCCTTTGTATAATTGAGTTCTATCAACCTTCTCAGCAGTTTTTTTATTCATAAGTTTAGTTACAGGAGAGATTAAACCCTCTTGAACTAATGCCAAAGTTGACAGTGCCTCTGTATCTATATATAGAGGTCTATTTTTTCTTGAAAATTCCATATTTTTTCCTTTTCTCCCACAAACTCTTTCGTGAAATACCTAATTTTTTTGAGAGTTCTGTATCTGGAAACTTATACTGAAAACTATTAACAATAAATTTAACATAATCATCAATAGTTAAAATTTCGTTTTGGTCATATAGTTTACTCTCTGTTTTAATCTCTATTGTATCAAAAGGTGTCTCAATTTTAGAAGTCGTTGAAATTATAAACTCTAAATCTTCAACTATTACAAATAACTGTTCCCTTTCAGACTTTTTTAAAATTTGTAAATCTGAAATATATAAAATACTATCCCTAGATGCCAATTTAATTTTATCTTTCCAATTTTTATCAGTTAAAGGTATAAATGTTAAAACTCTTCTTGCCTTTTCAACATAAGAGAATACAATCTTATCAATGAGTTTTGGATAATTCGTAAAAATTACAGTTGGAAGAACTAACTTACTTATATTAAAATCAACACTAATATCTCTTAATAAATTATTTGTATATTCATTATATAATATATTTTGCTGTTTTAACTCTTGGTACTCTTGATAATGTTCTATCTTTCTAATAAGCTCTTCTATCATAAACGGCTTAACAATATAGTCTCTTGCACCCAATTCAATTGGTTTACTAACAGTATCATTATTTATATAACTCACCATTAATATTATAATTTTATCTTTAAACTCTGTTATCAGTGGATAACAATTCTGCCCTGGCAAATTTGTAGATATTAAATATACATCACCATTGCTATGAAGAGCCTCTTTTATTGAACTGAATGTCTCTACTACAAAACCTTTTTCTCCTAATTTAGCAGATATACTTTGTGCTAAATATAATTCATTTTCTACGATTATTATTTTCATTTATTTGTCCACTTAAAATAGGTTAAATTTGCTATTGCTTCTACTGCTACACCCTCTTTTCTACCGAGGAAGCCAAGTCGTTCAGCCGTAGTGGCTTTTATATTTACGAAATTTGCTCTAATGCCTAAAAGTTTTGCTATTGATATTCTCATAGCATCTTTATATTTTAATAGTCTAGGTGCTTGTGCAATAATTGATATATCTACATTTCCAATAGTAAATCCATACGAATTAATTTTAGATACAACTAATCTTAATAACTCTTTTGAATCTACACCTTTATACTTTTCATCTGTATCTGGAAATAGTTCTCCAATATCTCCAAGTCCACTAGCACCAAGAAGTGCATCAATTAGTGCGTGAATTGCTACATCTCCATCACTATGAGCCTTAAATCCATAATTAACCTCATCAATCTCTACTCCACATAAAAACATCTTCTTATTATCTTCAAATGGATGAATATCAATACCAAATCCACTAAGAGTTCTATTTGATGGAGGATTAAGACAAGATAACTTATCTAAATCATCTATAACTGTTAATTTATGAGCATTCTCTGAACCATCAACAAATAAAACAGTACCAGAATTTGCTTCTATTGCACTACTCTCATCTGTATATTCAATATTAGAAGATAAAGAACTTTTTAATATATTAGTATTACTTAGTTGAGGTGTTTGAACTCTTTTTGCTTTAGAACGGTCTATTGGTTTATTATCTATATATAAAGTATCAACAACAGATAAAGCAGGAACAATACAATCAGCTTGACCCTTTTTAGATATAACTCTATTTATCATATCTTTATCAATACAACATCTAGCAATATCACTAACTAATACATAATCAGAAGATACATTATCTAAAGCATTTTTTAATGACTCCTGCCTACTATCTCCACCAACTACAAATGTGTAATCTCCAAAAAATTTCATATATTTTATATCATCAAGAGATGAAACAATAATAATCTCTTTAAACTCATATAAATTAGCAAAATTATCAGCAACCATAAGCCAAAGAGGTTTATCTCCACTATAAAGCCATTGCTTTTTAGGTTCTAATTTAAATCTAGTTGCAGAACCTGCACCTAAAAGTATAAGTGTAACATTAGACAAGTAAATACCCCATTTATTGATTTGACAGCTAAAAGTGTCACGAAAGTATACACTTCTTAACTTATATATGCTTTTTTTCTAATATAGACAACTTGTAAAGTAGATTTTTATAGTTCTTCCTCTATAAAATAGGATAGTTTTTGTCTGATTTAAATGACTTTTACTACTATTTTTAAGATTGAATTGGTATAACTCCATTAAAGGATTTAAAGAATGAGAACCCAATGGTTACAAAAGAGAGAAAATGACAAAGTAAGAACTCAAATGTATTATGCAAAGCAAGGCATAATTACAGAAGAGATGGAGTTTGTTGCGAAGGTAGAGAAGATAGATGCCGAGCTACTTAGAGCTGAAATTGCAAGAGGAAGATGTATTATTCCTGCAAATGTAAATCACCCCGAGCAAATTCCTATGGCTATTGGTATGATTTCATCTTGTAAAATAAATGCTAATATAGGTTCATCTGCACTCTCTAGTGATGTTGAAGGTGAATTAGAAAAAGTTGATGCGTGTCTTAAATATGGAGCTGATACTATAATGGATTTATCAACAGGTGGAGACCTTGATAAAATTAGAGAAGCTGTAATAGCTCACTCGACTGTGCCAATAGGTACTGTACCAATGTATCAAATTCTTCACGATTGCAATGATAAGATAGAAGATTTAACTATTGAATCAATGTTAGAAGTATTAGAAAAACAAGCACTTCAAGGCGTTAGTTACTTTACAATTCATGCAGGATTTTTACTTAGATTTATGCCTCATGTTGCAAAAAGAAAAATGGGTATAGTAAGTCGTGGTGGTTCATTAATGGCTGCTTGGATGATGCACTATCATAAAGAAAATCCATTTTATGATGCTTATGACCAAATTTTAGATATATGTCGTAAGTATGATGTATCTCTATCTCTTGGTGATAGTTTAAGACCAGGTTGTCTATTTGATGCAAGTGATGATGCACAACTAAGTGAACTTAAGATATTAGGTGAGTTAACTCTAAGAGCTTGGGAGAAAGATGTTCAAGTGATGATAGAAGGTCCAGGGCATGTTCCTCTTAATCAAATTGAGAGAAATATGAAATTGGAGAGAGAGTATTGTCACGAAGCACCATTTTATATTCTTGGGCCACTAGTTACAGATATTGCAGCAGGTTATGACCATATATCAAGTGCTATTGGTGCAGCTGTTGGTGGTTGGCACGGAGCTAGTATGTTATGTTATGTAACTCCAAAAGAACATTTAGGACTTCCAAATGCAGATGATGTTAGAGAGGGAATTATAGCTTATAAAATAGCAGCCCATTCAGCAGATATTGCAAGAGGTAGAAAAGATGCTCAAAAGATAGATGATGAGATGAGTGATGCTAGATACGGATTTGATTGGAATAGACAATTTGAGTTATGTTTAGACCCAGAGAGAGCAAAAGAGTATCATGATGAGACACTTCCTCAAGATGTATTTAAAGAGGCAGAGTTCTGTTCTATGTGTGGACCAAAATTTTGTAGTTATAAAATAACTCAAAGTATTGTAGAAGAGCATGGCGAAACTATGAAGAATATTAATAGTTAATTAAATTTAAAAAGGAATAAAATGACAAATGAAACAGTTTTAAATGCATTAAAAAATGTAACTTACCCTGGATTTTCTAAGGATATAGTTACATTTGGATTTGTAAAAGATGTAGTTATAGATGGAACAACAGTATCATTAAGTGTAGATATTACATCTAGTGCTGATGAGGTAAAACTGCAACTTATAAAAGATATAGAAGTTGAACTTACAAAAGCAGGATTTGAAAACATTACAGCAAATATTATTCAACCAAAAGCTCCAAAACAGATGAGTAACTCTGTAAGTGGTAAAAATATTGCACCTCAAGTTAAAAACTTTATAATGGTAAGTTCTGGTAAAGGTGGGGTTGGTAAATCAACTACTTCTGTTAACTTGGCAATTGCTATGGCTATGCAAGGTAAAAAAGTAGGTCTTCTTGATGCTGATATTTATGGACCTAACATACCTCGAATGATGGGTGTTAATGACCAAAAACCAGAAATTACAGGAAATAAAGTTCTTCCTCTAAAAGCTTATGGTGTTGAGATTATGTCTATGGGTTCATTAATGGAAGATGGTCAATCTCTAATTTGGAGAGGTGCAATGATTATGAAAGCTATTGAGCAGTTCTTGAGAGATATTTTATGGTCTGAACTAGATGTATTAGTTATAGATATGCCTCCTGGGACTGGTGATGCACAACTTACTCTAGCTCAATCTGTACCAGTTACAGCAGGGATTACAGTTACAACACCTCAAGAAGTTAGTCTTGATGATAGTAGAAGAAGTTTAGATATGTTCCAAAAGCTTCATATTCCAACAGCAGGTATTATTGAAAATATGAGTGGATTTATCTGCCCATCTTGTGATACAGAGAGCGATATTTTTGGAATGGGAACAACTGCTCCCGTAGCTATTGAATATGATACAGAGTTAATTGCTAGAGTTCCAATAGAACCAGCAATTAGAGTTGGTGGAGATACTGGTATGCCAATAACATATCATCAACCAGATTCAGAAACAGCAAAAAGATACCAAGAGGCAGCAAATAAATTACTATCATTTATAGATAAAGTAAATGCTGAAGGTGGTGCTGATAATCAAGCAATCCAACCAACAACACCTGCAGGTGTATCTGCATGTAGTACAGCAGGAACAGCTTCAGGAGAACACAAGCATACTGGTGCTGGTGGAAGTTGTGGATGTAATTAAAATTACAAAATAATTTAGAAGAGTGGCATCAAGCCTCTCCTCTAATATAATCTTTACCTCTACTCTTACTAAAATAATAAAATTAAACATTAATATAGTCCATAATAATATACAAACCTACTTTTAGATATAATCCCAATATTTTAACTTTAAAATCTCTAATACTCAAGGAAATCCAATGATAACATTAAAAGAAGCACTAACTAAAAATAAAGAAGAGTTAGGAATAATTAGAAAAGAACTAGAGGAGAAAGCAAAGGAGAGTGGACTTAACGCATATATTGGATTTGAGAGTTCAGGTGATGGTATCCCAATTCTTATAAAAGATAATATTCAAGTTAAAGGTTGGAGTGTAACAAGTGGCTCTAAGATTTTGCAAGGATATATAGCACCTTATGAGGCAACAGTTATTAAAAATCTAAAATCTAAAGGTATGATGGCATTTGGTAGAGCCAATATGGATGAATTTGCAATGGGTTCTACAACTGAAAGTTCATATTATGGAGTTACAAAAAATCCTTATGGAGAAGATAGAGTAGCAGGTGGTTCATCAGGTGGTTCTGCTGCTGCTGTGGCAGGTGGATTGGCTATTGCTGCATTGGGTTCTGATACAGGTGGTTCAATTCGCCAACCTGCATCTTATTGTGGTTGTGTTGGATTTAAACCTACTTATGGAAGAGTAAGCCGTTTTGGATTAGGTGCTTACGCATCATCTTTTGACCAAATAGGTCCAATTACTCAAACAGTAGAAGACTCTGCTATTCTTTATGATGCTATTGCTGGATATGACGAAAAAGACTCAACAAGTTCAGATTTAGAGATTATAAGTATTTCAGAGAATTTAAATCCAGATAGAAAATTAAAAATAGCTGTTATAGATAATTATATATCAGAAGCAGATGATGATATTCAAAAAGCTTATGCAGATACAGTAAAAGTTTTAGAAGAGGCTGGACATACAATTATTCATAAAAATATGCAAAATACAAAATATGATATTGCAACTTATTATATTCTAGCTACGGCAGAAGCTGCTACAAATTTAGCTAGATATGATGGAATTAGATATGGTACAAGAGAAGATGGTACAAACTTATCAGAATTATATTTTAAAACAAGAAGTGAAGGTTTTGGAGAAGAGGTTAAGAGAAGAATTCTTTTAGGTAATTTTGTTCTATCTTCTGGATATTATGATGCTTATTACCTCAAAGCTCAAAAAGTAAGACACCTTATTAGAGATGAGTTTAATGCTATATTTAATGATGTTGATTTGATATTATCACCAGTAGCTCCAAGTGTAGCTCCAAAAATTGGAAGCACAAGTGACCCATTAGAGATGTATAAAAGTGATATGTATACGATAGCTATAAATTTAGCAGGACTACCAGCTCTTAGCCTACCTGTTGGAAAGAGTGATGAAGGTATGCCTATTGGACTCCAATTAATTGGTCAGGTATTTGATGAACAAACTGTTTTTGATGGCTCATTAAGTCTTGAAATTGCACTAAAAAATAAATTAAACAAAAAGGATAATTAAATGAGAATTAAAAAGAGAGCATTAACTTTTGAAGATGTATTATTAGTACCACAACACTCTACTGTACTTCCTAAAGAGGTTAGTATAACTACAATGTTGACGAAGAGAGTCTCTCTTAATATTCCAATAGTATCTGCTGCTATGGATACAGTTACAGAATTCAAGTCTGCTATTGCAATGGCAAGATTAGGTGGGATTGGTGTTATTCATAAAAATATGGATATAAAGACACAAGCTTTACATATTAGAAAAGTTAAAAAATCAGAAAGTGGTATTATAATTGACCCAATTTTTATCTCTCCAAAATCTGCTGTTAAAGATGCTGATAGATTAATGGGCGAATATCATATTTCAGGTGTTCCTGTTGTAGAAGATGATGGTCAATTAATTGGTATTATTACAAATAGAGATATGAGATTTATTACTGATATGTCAATACTTGTAGAAGATGTAATGACCAAAGCTCCTCTAATAACTGCTCCAAAAGGTACAACACTAGAAGAGGCTTGTAAAGTTTTACAAAAACATAAAATTGAAAAACTTCCTATTGTTAACGAAGATGGAACGCTAAAAGGTCTTATTACAATAAAAGATATTGAGAAGAAAGAGCAATATCCAAATGCTAATAAAGATGAATTTGGAAGATTAAGAGTAGCAGGAGCTATTGGTGTTGGTCAATTAGATAGAGCTAAAGCACTTGTTGAAGCAGGAGTTGATGTTATTGTTTTAGACTCTGCACATGGACATTCTCAAGGAATTTTGGACACAGTTAAATTAATTAAAGAGAGTTTAGATATAGATATAATTGCTGGAAATATAGCTACTGCTGAAGCAGCTAAAGATTTAATTGATGCTGGAGCAGATGGTGTTAAAGTTGGAATAGGGCCGGGGTCTATATGTACAACAAGAATAGTAGCAGGTGTTGGTGTTCCTCAAATATCAGCTATTGATGAGGTTGCAGAGTATGCGAAAGAGTATGGAGTTCCTGTTATCGCAGATGGTGGAATTAGATACTCAGGAGATATAGCAAAAGCATTAGCAGTTGGAGCAAGTGCAGTAATGCTAGGTTCAGCTTTAGCAGGAACTTATGAAGCACCTGGAGAGATGATTAATTATAATGGTAGACAATTTAAAGAGTATAGAGGTATGGGAAGTATCGGAGCTATGGCAAAAGGTAGTACAGATAGATATTTTCAAGAAGGAACAGCATCTGATAAATTAGTACCAGAGGGAATAGAGGGAAGAGTTCCATATAGAGGAAAAATTTCAGCTGTTATTCACCAAATGATAGGAGGGTTAAGAAGTTCAATGGGATATTGTGGTTCAGAATCAATTCAAATGTTTTGGGAAAAGGCAGAATTTGTTGAGATTACAAGTGCAGGACTAAAAGAGAGCCATGTTCACGATGTAACAGTAACAAAAGAGTCTCCAAACTATCATTCATAAAAAATAATAATATTAAGACAAGATAGTGTATTAAAGCACTATCTGTATAAAATATATTTTTATTCTAATCTAACTTTAATTTATTGTAATTTGTTACATATTTTGGCATAACACTAAAAATATCTAGTGAAGTAGAAATATTTGGTTCATCTGAAATATATGATATATATTTAATAATAGAATTAGCATTCTCTAAATTAAATATATTCTTTTGATTTGCTTTATATAACTCATCTAATCTAGGATTTGATACTGTACTGTAAACAACAAATGGAATATCATATTCTGCTTTATAAGCAGGTAAAAAACCATGACCATATAAATTATCTTTTAAATTAACAACCTCACTGTGGTCTGATAGATAAACTACTAATACTTTTACACCTTTCTTGTCAAACTTTTTAATAATATTTTTTATTACATAATCTGTAAAATATATTGAATTATCATACTCTTCAACTTGATTTTTAGGCTCTTTATTTAAAACTTTATCTTTTGGATATCTCTTTCTATAACTACTATGAGAACCTATTAGATGAAATACAAACATCTCTTTATCTCTATTCTCTTTAATATTTTTTAAATAATCTACTATTACTATATCATTTTTTGCATTTTTATAATTTCCTTTATTAAAAAATATTGAATGATTTGATTCTGATGCAATATTTGTAATATAAGTATTATGTTGCCCAACTTTTCCTTGATTAGATAACCAATAGGTATCATACCCTAGCTCTTTAAAGTTAGATACAATTGATTTTGAATGAATATATAAATATTCCCAATTAGATACATTTGCCTTTGTAAAAATCATAGGAACAGAATATCTAGTTTGATTTGATGGTGCAATCGCGTTAAATTTATATAGTTTATTCTCTTTAAACAGTTTGGATAAAAAAGGTGTGGTATTAAGGTGATATCCATAAAGAGCAAGATGATGTTTATTTGATGATTCACCTTGAATTATTATGATTTTATCATATTTAAGACTCTTATCTGTAATATGTTTATTTTTAAGTGTAGAAAGATAATGTGTTCTTTCTTGTGTAATATCGGATATATTTAGATATTTTATATACTCCTTTAACAAACTTAATGGATAATAGTTTTGAAGTATAGAAACTAAAATAATTGAAAAAACTATACTAATCTTAGCAATTATTTTATAACTATGCGTAAAGTGGCGTATATATTTATATAATATATAAATAATAAATAATGAATATATTATAACAAAATAATCTCTATAATCTACAAAAGAGTGAAGATATTCTATCTTTTCATATAATGGAGAGTGTGTTTCAACTTCTAATCTATCAGCTACAATTCCTCCCCAATGTATAAATATATTTAACGCAATAATATTTAAAATATTTAAATATATTATAAATATACTAAAAAGAGTTTTACTAAATTTAGATAAAAGAATTAAAAGAGAAGTTAATAAAAGCATAGAGATAATATGCTTAAATGAGAATTCTGATATTAATGAAGGAATAGTAGTGAAAAGACTGAGTAATATCGCAATGTAAGTATATTTTTTATTAGCAGAGAACTCATATTTTATTTTAGATAACATTATAAGAATACCTTTTTATTAATATTATACACAAAAGAATTTAATAAGTTATAACATCTCTCTTTAAAACTAAAAAGCCCTCATCTAAATCATCTATATTGGCATTATGATATAAATCAATATAATATTTATATATAGTTTTAAACCCTTTTCTTACCTCTAATTCAATAAAACTTTTTGGCATTTTACCTAAACTCTTTGTAGTGATATTCTGCGTACTGTTACAAACAATATCTTTTTTAAATTTTAGAGTAAGTGAATAAGTACATTTATCGTTAAAATGATATATTTTCTTTAAATGATGAGTCAACTCATTTTCTGCATTAAAGTTATTTAATCTCATACATGGTATTGGCTCTTTTAAAACCGAACTTTTAGTAATAACAGCTTTTGCCTTATTTTCACAACCAGTAATTAATATCAGTATTATTAATAATAATATCTTTTTCATTTTCCTCTTTCAATATTTTAATTTAATTATACATATAATAAATATATTTCAGATATAATCCTGAGATATATAAATAATAAGGAATTGAAATGAAAAAAAGTTTGATATTAACATCATTAATTTGTGCAACTGTAATTTATGCAGGAGATGCAAATACAACTACGGCAAAGGTTCAAGAGGGTGTGAAATATATTAAAATGTTAGGAAAAACGCTAAAGAGTAATCTAAAAGCAGAGATGAAAGCTGATAAAACAGGTTTAAAAGGGATACATTTTTGTTCTGATAAGGCTGATGAGTTAACAAAAGAGGTAAATAGTAAACTTCCTAAAGGTGTATCGGTTAGAAGAACAGCATTAAAGTTGAGAGCTGAAGATAATCAAGCTGATAAAATTGATACTAAAGTAATGAACAATATTTTATCTGATATGAAAGAGAAAAAAAATAATATTGAAAAACCTAGATTAGTTGAAATAGAAAATGGATATAGAGTATATAAACCTCTATTTATTAAACCTGTATGTATGAAATGCCATGGTAATGAAAAAACTATAAATCCTGAAGTACAAAAAGTAATTACTGAAAAGTATCCTAATGATAAGGCGATAGGATTTAAAGAGGGTGATTTAAGAGGGTTAATTGTTGCTGAGATAAAGAAATAAGGAATATTATGAAAATAGAAGATGAGCCATCACTTGAGACTATTGATGATTACAATAATAATGAATCACCTGAAAAAAGAAAGAATATTTATATGATAATATTTGGATTATTAATTTTAGGTGTTATTCTGACAAGTATAAAAATGAGCAATAATAGTGTTTCAGATAAAATAGAGACTTCTCCTAATGCTAAAGTTGTAGAATAGAAAGATAGGAGATAAAAATATCTATCTCCTAATATATTTAATCTTTAATCTCGTATTCTGCTCTACCTATTTGATATAAATCATTTCCTTTTGTATCATTAATTACTGTTACTGGAAAATCTTTTACTGTAATTTTTCGTACAGCTTCTGGACCTAGCTCTGGATATGCTATTACCTCTGCACTTGTAATCTGTTTACCAAGTAAAGCACCTGCTCCACCTGTTGCACCAAAATAGATACCATCGTATTCAACACAAGCATCTTTTACAGCTTGGTCTCTTTTACCTTTACCTATCATACCCTTTGAACCATTTTTCAACATAGTAGGAGAAAAACTATCCATTCTATAACTTGTAGTTGGTCCAGCACTTCCTATTGGGTCACCAGGTTTTGGTGGAGTAGGCCCAACAAAGTATATAATAGAACCTTCTAAATCAAATGGTAACTCTTTACCTGCTTCGATAAGGTCTACTAATCTTTTATGAGCTGCATCTCTAGCTGTAAAAATTGTACCATTAAGTAAAACAGTATCACCTGCTACTAATTTTTTTGTATCTTCACTTGTAAGTGGTGTTGTAAATGTATAATTTGCCATATATTATCCTTATATAGTAATATGTGTATGTCTTGAGCTATGACACTGAACATTAACAGAGACAGGAAGAGATGCGATATGACAAGGATTAGATTCAATATGTACGGCTAAAGCTGTTTTAGTTCCACCCATACCCATAGCACCAATTCCTAATTTATTTACCTCTTCTAAAATTTTCTGTTCCATCTCTTGCATCTCTGCATCTTCATTTACACTACCAATATCTCTAAATAGTGCATGTTTAGATGATATACATGCTTTTTCAAATGTTCCACCTATCCCAATACCAACTGTTATAGGAGGACAAGGATTGCCACCTGCATCAGAGATTACCTCTTTAACATAGTTAATAATTCCATCTTTACCAGCAGCAGGAGGGAATACTCTAGCTCTACTTACATTTTCTGAACCACCACCTTTAGCTGCATACTCAATATCTATTTTATCTCCAGCTACAATATCAAAATGGATAATAGCAGGTAAATTATATCCCACTGTATCTTTTAAATTTGCTCTACTAAATGGTTCACAAGTAGAAGCTCTTAGATAAGCATCTGTATATCCTTGTTCTGTACCATCATTTATCGCATCTCTAAGAAGTCCACCATTAATTTTAACCTCATCACCAATCTTAACAAAGAATACAGCCAATCCAGTGTCTTGACATAATGGTCTTTTCTCATCTTTTGCAATATCAGCATTTTCTAAAATCTGACGGATAACCTCTTTACTAACAGGAGATTTTTCCTCTTCCATTGCTTGAACTAGAGCATCATAAGTATCTTGTGGTAAATCTGTTCCACAATAAACTATCATATCCCGAACTGCTTTGACGACTAAATCATAAGCTATTTCTCTCATATAAACTCCTCAAAAATTATAATTTATTGTACAACGAGATAGATTAATAGTGTATAAAAAAGAAAGATAGTGTAATGTGTAATATATATATGGGAATTTTAGTAATAAGAGAAGTTATAAATAGCCCCAAAGGAGGGACTATTATGTTTTACATACCATCAGTATGATTAGCATTTGGATCAACTTGTAGACTATCTGCACTATTATCAACTTGATAATCATTATTACTCTCAGGAGGAGTATTGTCTACTGCTTGCTCAGTTGGATTTTCTGGCAATAGACTATTGACATCATCAGAATTATTATTATCTGTTGTTGGCATATCATTAGTTTCTATGATTTCATGATTCTCATTTGAATTTGCATCATCAGGAGTTTGTGCATCACCCTCTGTTTTTGTACCATCAGTTTGTGCATCACCCTCTGTTTTTGTACCATCAGTTTGTGCATCACCCTCTGTTTTTGTACCATCAGGTTGTGCATCACCCTCTGTTTTTGTATCATCAGGTTGTGCATCACCCTCTGTTTTTGTATCATCAGGTTGTGCATCACCATCTGTTTTTGTATTATCTGTTGTTGGCAT
>FPHG01000064.1_pt1 | contig 40644 bp, 43 predicted proteins | sample 1057261 | NCBI WGS metagenome assembly FPHG01 (sample SAMEA4473298, study PRJEB15554) | hydrothermal vent metagenome | biome: marine basaltic hydrothermal vent biome; feature: marine hydrothermal vent; material: water | place: Pacific Ocean | collected 2011-06-14/2011-07-23 | depth 1709 m
AAAATTTAGATATGGATATGAGATAAAAAATGTTATGTTATTTTGCCCACCTATTGAATTAAAAGAAAACCCTTGTGAAGGACTTGTTAATATAAGATATATAGGTAATGATAAATATCAAATAGATGAAGAAGATAAAAAAAGTTTAAATTTATTTTAATACTTGAATTAATTTTGTAGCCAACCCCACCAAAACAAGAATAATAACACTATTCCCAATCTGCTTATAACTCTGAGCCTTATTAGGCTCAATCCAAAAACTATTAGTATACTTCATATACTCATCTTCTTAAATATAAACTCTGGAATTAATTTTATTATCATCATAATATATTGCCATATCCATTTTGTGTAAAGTACATTTTTCCCACTTTGTTGAGCGTTAAATATATCTTCTGCTATATATTCTGGAGAAACTGTTAATTTTTCTGGTAAGTCCATTCCTTCTGTCATTTTTGTAGCTACAAAACCTGGTTTAACTGTTAGAACATTAACTTGAGATTTATATAATCTGTTTCTTAATCCAGAGAGGTAGGCTGTTAATCCTGCTTTTGCTGAACCATAAAGATAATTACTTTTTCGTCCTCTATCTCCTGCTACTGAACTAATTCCGACTATAAAACCATTTTTTCTATCTTCAAAATCATCTGCTATTATATTAAATAGACTAACAACACCTGTGTAGTTTACATTTATAATATTTAACGCTTCTGAAAAGTTTTTCTCTGCTACCTCTTGTTCTCCTAAATATCCAACTGCTGATATTACACCTAAAGGTTTCTCTTCTATTTTATTATAAAACTCTTGATGTGATGAGAAGTTTGTAATATCAAGTTCAAGAAGTTTTACATCTCTTTCTCCTCTTATTCTAATATCTTTAGCAAACTCTTCTAACTCATATATTTCTCTTCCTGCTAAATATATATCATATCCATTTTTAGAATACTCTCTAGCCACTGCTTTTGCAATATCGCTTTTTGCTCCAATAATTAAAATGTAACTCATATTAAATTCCTACTCTTTTTGATTGAAATGATGAGAACTTATCTACCATTTTATTTTTCTCTCTAAACTCTCTAAATTTATCTATCTCGGGATACCCTTGTTCAAATATATCTTTAGATACTCTTGCATCTTTTGTTAAATAAATTCTTCCATTAAATTTAACAACAATCTTGTCAAGAGTCTCTAATAATTCAAATAATCCATCTTCTATTTTAAAATCAAGAGCTAGACTGTATCCCTCTATTGGAAATGATAAATAGTTTTTATTGGCTTTACCATATAGTTTTAAAACAGCCAAGAATGAACCCTTACCAGAAGCTGATATAGTTTGTAAAATCTCTTCTAAACCTTTGTAACTTGTCTCTTTTGGCAGTATAAATTGATATTGGGTAAATCCACCATTTCCATAAATTCTATTCCAATGACCAATGGCATCTAATGGATAAAAAAATGTATCTATTCCTACCGATTGTTTAGATACACCTTCTGGTGATTTAGCATAATATAACCAATTAAAAGCTCGTACGCTCCAGTTATTAAGTGCAAAAGATGGAAAGGTGAAAGGGATAGATAAACTCTTTTTACTTTTGTAATCTAACTTTCCATTATCTTTAAAATCTCCAACCATTAGTAAACATTTTCCAATATCTTTACCTTTTGCTAAACAATCAATCCATGCTACCGAGTATGAAGTATGACTATACTCTTCAAAAGCATCAAATGTCTCTCTTAGATTTTTTGTCTTAATAGTTGTTTGTGAAATTGTGCTAGAGTTTATCTTTTTGAGATATATTTTTGCATCTAAAATAACACCTGTTAATCCCATACCTCCACAAGTAGCTCTAAAGAGTTCTATATTTTCATCTTTAGAACAAGTTAATATATCACCATTTGAGACCATTATATTAAACTCTTTCAGAGACTCACTAAAACAACCCTCTATATGATGATTTTTACCATGAATATCTGATGCAATAGCACCACCAACAGTTATTAACTTAGTACCTGCTGTAACTTTTAAGAACCAACCCCTTGGAACAAAAGAGTCTAAAACATCACTAAGTATAACTCCAGATGATAAATGCAATATACCGTTTACCTCATCAAAATCTATAAAATAATCGTTAGATTTGATACTAATGATATTTTTACTTAATGCACTATCTCCATAACTTCGTCCATTTCCATAAGATATTAAAGAGTTATTATTTTGAATAATCTCTTTTATCTCTTTATGATTTTTAAACTTAAATACTTGATTATCTTTTTTTGGATACAATCCCCAACTCATTAAGCTCATATATTATCCTTTTCTACAAATTCTATAAAAACATACTTTTTATCTAAAAAATATTTAACTATATATCCAATACTTAGCCCAATAATTGCACCTAAATATTTTGCATTATTATTATCAAATATAAAATCAAAGCCTATCTCTACACTCCAAAAGATAATAGTTGTAAAAACACTCATTAGAGTATATAGTCCAAACTTCTTAACATCATCTCTTTTACTCTCTGTTTTATGATAAAAAATATATCGTTTATCTAAAATATATTTTGGAATTAATCCTGCAATAGTTCCTATAAAAATAGCTACATATAAAGCACCTATATCATTATAAAAATAATTACTCATATATTGAAATGAAATATTAAACATAGTTGATATAATTGCAAATAGTGCGTATTTAATAACTATCATTAGTATAATATCCAGATAAAAGATAAAATCCAACATAAAATTGTTGATTGAATAAATCTATCTTTTAATATAATTTCAGATGGTGAACCACTATTTTCAAATACAAAAGTAATCTGCATATAACGCATAATTCCTAATAATACAAATAGTGTTGTTAAGTATAAATACTCACCATTATCTACTCTATTAATAACATCTTTTGAGGTTGTATATAAAATATAAGAGACTATAACAATAGATGCCATAATCATCATTGCTCCATCTATAAATTTAAGGTTATACCCATCAATAACTTTACGCATTTTTTTACCAGTATTAAGATAAATTAAAATATCATCTCGTCTCTTTGCTAATGCCATAAATAATGCTAAAAGAAAAGTCATAATTACAATCCACATAGATAAATAGATACCTGTCACAGCTGAACCAACAAAAAGTCTTAATACAAAACCAATAGCGATAGTTGTAATATCTAATATTGCTATATGTTTGATAGATAAAGTATATATTATATTTAGTGATAGATAAGCTAGTAATATTATAGTGGCTGAAATTGATAATTGACTCATTATCGAAACACCTGTACCCAATAAAAATATTATTAAAGTAATAGCTTGTTTTTTATTTATATCTCCAGAGGCTAAAGGTCTATATCTCTTTTTAGGGTGTTGTCTATCCTCTTCTATATCAAAATAGTCATTTAAGATATATATCGCACTAGCACTTAAAGAGAATGCTATGAATGCGATAAATGAATAAGTTAACAGTTCTAAATCTGTAATTTTTAATGCAAAAAATAGAGGAAGAAATATAAAACTATTTTTTACATATTGATGAGGTCTCATAAGTTTAATTATATGAGATAGTTGCATATTTACTTATCTTCTTTAGGTAAAAATTTTCCACACCCTTTATCTTTTGTACCACCAAACTTTTTTACTTCTCTAGCTGTTTTATTATGATAAATTTCAGCTCTTTTACAATTTTCATGCTCTTTGCATACTTCATTCTCACAACCAATATCTTCTGCTACTGCCATTTTTTAATCCTTTTTTCTAATTATATAAATTCTACTTCTTTTGTGCCATCTTCTAATGCTCCGATAACATAACCATCACTATTAGATAAAACACTCTCTACACTCTCTTCATCTACAACAAGTACCATACCGATACCCATATTAAATGCTCTCCACATCTCATTCTCATCTACAAATTTACTCATAAATTCAAAAATAGGTAAAACCTTAATGCTGTCTTTTTTCACAACTGCTTTGATATTATCAGGAAGAACTCTAGGCAAATTCTCTACTAATCCACCACCTGTAATATGAGCTAATGCAATAATATTATCTCTATTCTCTTTAAAATCTTTTACATAAATTCTTGTTGGTTCTAAAAGAGTCTCTAGTAGAGGTTTTCCATTAAAATCATCTGACAAATTCATATTTAGTTTATCAAAAAATATTTTTCTTACTAAAGAGTATCCATTTGAGTGAATACCAGAACTAGGAAGAGCTATAAGTATTTGACCTGCTTTAACTCTTGATACTCTATCCATTTGAGATTTTTCAGCTATACCAACACTAAATCCAGCTAAATCAAAATCATTATCACTATACATACTTGGCATCTCGGCAGTCTCTCCACCAACTAAAGAGCATTCACTAATTCTACATCCGTTAGCAATTCCAGATACAACAGCTTTAGCATCTTCTGGAATTAGTTTACCAGTAGCATAATAATCCAAAAAGAACATCGGTGTACCAAAATTACAAATTAAATCATTAACACACATAGCAACTAAATCTATACCAACAGTATCAAGTTTTTTACTCTCTATTGCAAGTTTTAATTTTGTTCCAACACCATCAGTTGCAGAGAGTATTACAGGTTCATTATAACCCTTTGGTAACTCATAAGCTCCAGCAAATGAACCTATTCCACCAATGACATTTTTATCAAAAGTTGACTTCACATCATCTTTAATAGCTTCAACGAAATCATTACCAGCATCTATATCTACACCAGCATCTTTATAAGAAATATTAGACATATATTTTTCTCTTTTATTTTTTATCGCTATTATATCAAAAAGGAGTTTAATTATGATGGCAGTTATCGGAGGAGGTGCATCAGGATTATTAGCATCTATTCTAATATCAAGGAAAAATATAAAAGTAACTCTCTTAGAAAGAGGTAATAGAGTTGGAAAAAAGATATTAGCAAGTGGAAATGGAAAGTGTAATATTGGAAATATAAATCCAATATCATCGTTTTATCACTCAAGTAATCCATCATTTATAGAGAAAGTTTTAAAAGGATATGGAGCTAAAGAGATTATAAATATATTTAAAACTATTGGGATAGAGATTATAGAGGGTAAAGATGGAAAACTATTTCCTATTTCTCTTCAAGCTAGTAGTGTATTAGATATTTTAGAGTATGAGGCTAGAAAGCTTGGTGTCCAAATTATATGTAATTGTAATATTAATAATATTGTAAAAGAGGGTAATAAATTTATAATAAAAACTGATGATAGCAATATTATTTCTGAAAAAATACTCTTGGCAACTGGTTCACCTGCATCTCCTCAACTTGGAGGGTCAAATAGTGGATTAGATATAGCATCATCTTTGGGGCATAATATTATAACATCTCTACCATCTTTAGTTCAACTATCTTCTGATGAAACTTGGGTAAAAGATATAAGTGGTGTGAAAGTATATTCAATCGTTAAATTATATGCAAATAGTAAATATATAACTCAAAAAGAGGGTGATGTACTTTTTACAAATTATGGAGTTAGTGGATTAGCTATATTAGATATTAGTAGAGAGGTTAGTTTAGAACTTGCAAATTATAGTTATTGCGAACTTAGCATAGATTTAATGCCAAATTATACAAAAGAGGTTTTATTAAAGATGTTTCTTTCTCATATTAATAATTATAAACCGATAGATATATGGTTAAATGGATTTATAAATAAAAAGCTTATACCTATAATATTAAATCAATCAAAATGTAAAATCAAAGATTCTAAAAATTTAAATAGAAAAGAGATTGCTAAAATAATATATAGTATTAAAAATTTTAAATTATCTATTTCAGATACAAGAGGATTTAAAGGAGCAGAGGTTGCGATAGGTGGAGTTGATACAGAAGAGGTAAATCCAATAACTATGGAATCAACAAAGGTTAAAAACTTATACCTAGCAGGAGAGATACTAGATATAGATGGAGATAGAGGAGGTTTTAACTTCCATTTTGCGTGGGTCTCTGCAATGAGAGTTGGAAATAGTTTTTAAATTATTCCAACAGCGTCTCTTACAGCCTCCATTTTTTTATCAGCTATGGCTCTTGCTTTAACTGCACCCATATTTAATATATCTTTAACCTCATCAATATGGTCAATATAGTATGCTCTCTTCTCTCTAGCCTCTCCAAACTCTTCCCATATTAACTCTTTTAGATATTTTTTAAAGTGACCATATCCCTCTTTGCCACTTGAATACCTATCTTGAAGCTCTAACTTTTGATTTTCATCTAAAAATAGAGAAGCCAAATTATATATATTACAACCATTATAATCTAAAGGTTCACCTAGAGGAGTTGATGAACTTATAATCTTATTACATCTTTTCTGAAGCTTCTTCTCACTCTCCATAAAAATATCAATAGCATTATCATAACTTTTACTCATCTTCTGTCCATCAATTCCTGAAATAGTAGCTAAATCTTCAGTCACTTGATGCTCTGGCAATGTAAAAATTTCTCCATATTCATTATTAAATTTAGTAGCAATATCTCTAGTCATCTCGACATGCTGTATCTGGTCTTTTCCAACAGGAACTTTTTGAGTATCCAAAATAAGAATATCAGCAGCCATCAATACTGGATATGAGAAAAGAGCGTGATTTGCACTAATGCCTCTAGCCACTTTATCTTTGTAACTATGACCTCTCTCTAATAATCCCATTGATGTAAATTTTGATAATATCCAATATAACTCTAATACTTGAGGCATATCACTTTGTAGCCAAAAGGTTGTTTTTTCTGGATTTATTCCAATAGAGAGATAATCTATAACAGCATCAAGTGTATAATCTCTTAAAGTTTTTGAATCTTTTGATGTTGTAAGTGAATGATAGTTTGCTATAAAAGTAAATAGTTCATTATCCTCTTGAAGCTCCACCATAGGTTTCATTGCTCCAAAATAATTTCCGATATGAAGCTTACCTGAAGCCTGAATTCCTGTAAGTACACGCATCTTAATCTCCTTTAAACCACTCTTTAACCCTACTAAATGCACTCTCTAAAGAGCTATGATGAGGTTTACTCTCTACTCCAAAACTCTCTTGAAGTTTAGTTAGCAACTCTCTCTGTTCAGTTGTTAATTTTTTTGGAAGTTTCATCTGAATTTGAGCAATTAATCGACCTTTAGTTCCACTGTGTACATCAATAACACCTTTATTATTAAATATAAATTGTGCTTTGTCTTTTGTACCTGCTTTCAAGTCTAACTTTAATTCTCCCTCTAATGAAGGAATAGTAATCTCGCCACCTAATATAGCTTGAGTGAAAAATACAGGAACTTCAATATAAATATCATTTCCATTTCTTACAAAATTGTCATCTTCTTCAACATAAAAACTTAGATATAAATCACCTCTTCGTCCATGCTTATCTTGATTTCCATAACCTTGCGCTCGTAATCTATTTCCACTATCAACACCTGCTGGGATATTTATTGTAATAGTCTCATCTTTAGTTTTAAAACCTTTTCCATTACAACTAGTACATTTTTGAGCAATACTCTTACCTTCTCCTTTACACTCTGGACAAGTTTGAGCAAATGTCATAGGTCCTTGACGCATTACAACTTGACCTTGACCATTACAGTAACTACAAGTTTTTAACTTTCCATCTTTAGCTCCCGTACCACTACAATCATCACAAGGTATTTTATATGATATATCAATCTTCTTCTCACATCCAAATACAGCTTCATGAAACTCTAATTTAAGTTCCATTTCAAAATCTTGAGCATACTTCTGTCCATTTCTTCTCTTTGGTTGACCAAATCCACCACCAGAAGAGCCAAACCCACCACCAAACATAGAGTTGAATATATCATTTATATCTGAACTATTAAATCCACCACCACCTTGACGATTTAGCCCATCTTTACCATATCGGTCATAAGTAGAACGCTTCTCTTCATCACTTAATACCTCATAAGCTTCATTTATCTGTTTAAATTTATCTTCAGCTTCTTTATCATCAGGGTTTCTATCTGGATGAAACTTCATCGCTAATTTACGATAAGCCTTTTTAAGTTCAGCACCACTACAATCTTTAGTGACTTCTAATATCTCATAATAATCAAATTCTGTCATTTATATTCCTATACAAAGCATTTTTGCAGATTTTAGCATTTTAAACTTTGAATCTATCTTTACTTTTACAGTAACTATCCATAAAACAGTTTTCACAATCTGGATTTATTGCTTTACATGTATATCGTCCAAACAGAACCATTGCTTGATGCAGAGTATGCAGTTCGGTTTTAAATTTTTTAGTTAACTCCTCTTCGACTTTTGTAGCAGTAGTTTCATTAGTTAATCCTAATCTATGAGCTACTCTAAATACATGAGTATCAACTGCCATAACATTTTCTTTAAGATACTCTATTCTAACAACATTTGCAGTTTTTTGACCAACTCCTGCTAAACTCATTAATTCTTTTTGAGTTAAAGGTATCTCTCCCTCAAAATCTTCCATAACTTTTTGTGCCATTTTTATTAGATTTTTTGCTTTATTATTAAAAAAAGAACAGCTATTTATATATCTTTTTATATCATCTAAAGATGCCGTAGATAATGCCTTTATATCTGGATAATTTTTAAAAATATTAGGAGTTATAATATTAACTCTTTTATCAGTACATTGAGCTGATAGCATTACACTAACTATTAATTCATATAAATTCTTATAATTTAATTCGCTTACACTATTTGAATATTTACTCAAAAATATATCTTTGATTTTCTCTATTTCTATCTCTGTTGAACTCTCTACTATGGTCATTATTTTATCACTTTTAACGATATAATATCTTATAAATGGTTAATAAACGATTTACTAATCAGAGATATAATCACAACCAAATAAACTTACATAAAAGGTTAAAAAATATGAATAAATTGATACAAATATCGGCAATTACTGCAACAATGATGATTACTAGTTTAGTGGCATCAGATGTTTTAGCTACAGTTGATGGAAAGAATATTACAAAACAAGATGCACAATCATTTGTAAAAGCTACAGCACCTCAAACATCTTTTGAGCAGTTACCTGCAAATCAACAAAAAATGGTTACAGAGAGATTAGTTGAGAGAGTTTTATTCTTAAAAGCTAGTAAAAAAGATAGTATAGAGAAGAGTGCTGAATTTAAAGATAATTTAGAAAAACTTAAAGATGAGTTACTTGTTAGCTTATGGATGAAAAAACAGATGGAAAATTCTATTGTAAGTGATAGTGAAGCAAAAGATTTCTATACAAGTAATCCAGATAAATTTAAAATTCCAGCAACAGTTCATGCTAGACATATTTTAGTTCCAGATGAGAAAACAGCAAAAGAGGTTATTGAAAAACTAAAATCTCTTAAAGGTGATAAACTTAAAGAGAAATTTATCGAGTTAGCAAAAGCTGAATCTAAAGGACCAACTAGTACAAAAGGTGGAGACCTTGGAAGTTTTGCTAAAGGTCAAATGGTTCCAGAGTTTGATGAAGCAGTATTTAAACTTAAAAAGGGTGAGATTACTCTAGCTCCAGTAAAAACTCAATTTGGTTTTCATGTTATTTATCTTGAAGATACACAAGATAGTTCAGTTATTGCATATAAAGATGTAAAAGATAAAATTATTCAATCTTTAAAACAAAAAGAGTTTCAAGATAAGTTAAAAGAGGTAGCTAAAGAGCTTAAAGCTAAAGCAAAAATAACTTATACAAAAACAGCAAAAATTGAAGAGAAGAAGTAGTATGATAAAGAGAGTATTTACTACTTTGGTAATATCATTAGCAATAAGCTCTGGAAGTTATGCTAATGACCTAAAGAATAGTTTATTATCAAATGCATCTTCTAGTGATGGTTCAGATATGGTTAATTTAGATAATTTAAATGTAGGTGCAAAGCCAAAAGTAGTACATCATAAATCTCGTTCAGGTAAAGCAATTATTGGAACAGTAAATGGTTATAATATACGAAAAAAGAAAGCAGATAAATTTTTAGAGATAGCTACAAAAGGTAAGATAAAAGATTTTGATAGATTACCTAAAAAACAGAGAGAAGAGATTGTTAAAAATCTAGCAGCTACAACTTTGATTGAGGTTCGTTCAAGAAAAGAGGTAACAAAAGCAGAGAAAAACAAATTAGCTGCTCAATATTGGATGGGTAAAAAATTAAAAGCTATCAAAGTTACTAAAGCTGAAGCAAAAAAGTTTTATAACAAAAATAAAAAAGTATTTAAAGATAAAAAAGGTAAACAGTTAACATTTAAAAAGGTTGAAGAGTATATTATTATGACAATAAGACAACAAAAGTTCTCTAAAAACCTAATGAAAAAAGCTAAAATAGTTATTAAATAAAAGGAATATCAATGTCAACAAAAGTTTTAGATGTAGTAAATGCTGGTGTAATTTCTGGTGAAGATTTACAAAGAGTATTTGCTATTGCAAAAGCAGAAGGATATGCTATTCCTGCTGTAAATGTAGTTGGAAGTAACTCTATTAATGCTGTATTAGAATCTGCAAAAGAGGTTAATTCTCCTATAATAGTTCAATTTAGTAATGGTGGTGGAGCTTTTTATGCTGGAAAATCACTATCAGGTACTGAATCGGCTGTTTTAGGAACAATTTCTGGTGCTAAACATGTTCATACAATGGCTGAAGCTTATGGTATTCCTGTTATTCTGCATACAGACCATGCTGCTAGAAAACTTTTACCTTGGATTGATAGTCTATTAGATGCAAGTGAAGAGCATTTTAAAAAATATGGTAAACCTCTATTCTCATCTCATATGATTGATTTATCAGAAGAGCCAATTGAAGAGAATATCTCTACTTGTAAAGCATATCTTGAAAGAATGAGTAAAATGGATATGACATTAGAGATAGAGTTAGGTGTTACAGGTGGAGAGGAAGATGGTGTTGATAATACAAATATTGATAACTCTCTGCTTTATACTCAACCTGAAGAGGTAGCTTATGCGTATGAAGAGTTAAGTAAAATTAGTCCTAACTTTACAATAGCTGCATCTTTTGGTAATGTTCATGGTGTATATAAATCTGGAAATGTTGTATTGACTCCAAAGATTTTAGATAACTCACAAAAATATATTCAAGATAAGTATTCAACTAATGATAAACCTGTTAACTTTGTATTTCATGGTGGTTCAGGCTCTGCTTTAGAAGAGATTAGAGAAGCTATTAGCTATGGAGCTATCAAAATGAATATTGATACTGATACTCAATGGGCATACTGGGACGGCGTTAGAGAATATGAAAAAGAGTATAAAGAGTATCTTCAAAGTCAAATAGGTAATCCAGATGGAGATGATAAACCAAATAAAGGTTATTATGACCCAAGAAAATGGTTAAGAGCTGGTGAACTATCTATGGTAAATAGATTAAAAAGAGCATTTGAAGATTTAAATTGCGTAGGCAGAAATTAAATTTTCAAAAAGAACTAAATTTACCTAGTTCGATAGATGAGTTTTCTTATAAAGGAGACTCATTTTATATTAAACGAGATGATACTATTCACTCTAAATTTTCTGGAAATAAAGCTAGAAAATTATACTACTATCTACAAACCGATTTCCCAAAAATTAATAAAATTATATCTTACGGTTCTAATCAATCAAATGCTATGTACTCTATGTCAGAACTTGCAAATATGAAAAATTGGGATTTTGATTATTATGTTGACCATATACCATCATATTTAAAAGATAATCCACAAGGAAATTACCTAAAAGCATTAAATAACGGTATGAATATATTAATTAAAAATGAAGAAAGCATAAATATAGATAATAATACTCTATTTATAGAAGAGGGAGCTAGAGGTAAAGAGGCAGAGTATGGTATAAAAATATTAGCTAAAGAGATTACAGAGTGGCAAGAGAGTAATAATATTAAAGATTTAAAGGTATTTTTACCATCAGGCACAGGAACAACAGCACTATATCTGCAAAAACATTTAAAATATAGAGTCTATACAACTCCTTGTGTTGGAGATGAGGTATATCTGAAGAAACAGTTTTCAATGTTAGAAAAAGATACAAAACAACATCCAACTATTTTAAATACAGAAAAAAAATATCACTTTGGAAAATTATATAAAGAGTTTTATGCCGTTTATAAAGAGTTGAAAAATAATGGTATTGAATTTGATTTGTTATATGACCCTAAAGGGTGGATAATCGTTTCATTAAATCCAGATATATTTACTGAAACAACACTATATATACATCAAGGTGGATTAATAGGGAATGAAAGTATGTTGCCTCGATATGAGAGGAAATATTAAAATTAAAATATAATTTTACTTTAAGATAAATAGTGATATTATTTACTAAAAATAAATATTATTTAAAAAGGTTTTCTGTGAATTTAAATTCAAAAATATATGTAGCTGGTCATAATGGATTAGTTGGTAGTGCTATTGTAGCAAACTTAAAATTGAAAGGTTACACTAATATTATTGGCAGAACTCATCAAGAGTTAGACTTATTAGATGGGTATGCTGTTGCTAATTTTTTTAAAGAAGAGAAGCCAGAATTTGTTATATTGGCTGCTGCTAAAGTTGGTGGAATTATTGCAAATAATATATATCGAGCAGAGTTTATATACGAAAATATTCAAGTTCAGAATAATATTATTCATCAAAGTTATCTTAATGGTGTTGAAAAACTATTATATTTAGGAAGTACTTGTATATATCCTAAAGAAGCACCTCAGCCTATGAGTGAAGATGTACTATTAACCTCTCCATTAGAGTATACTAATGAGCCTTATGCTGTTGCTAAAATTGCAGGTATCAAGATGTGTGAGAGTTATAATTTACAATATGGAACAAATTTTATATCCGTAATGCCAACTAATCTTTATGGGCCAAATGATAATTTTGATTTAGAGAAGAGTCATGTATTACCTGCTTTAATTAGAAAGATACATTTAGGTAAAGCTTTAGAAGATGATAACTGGAGTGATATTAGAGATGATTTAAATTCTCTACCTATTGAAAATATAGATGGAAATAGCTCGAAAGAGGATATTCTAGCTATATTAGATAACTATGGCATACACTATTCAGAAGATAAAATTCAAATAGAGATTTGGGGTAGTGGTCTACCTAGAAGAGAGTTTTTATGGAGTTTAGATATGGCTGATGCTTGTGTCTTCTTAATGGAGAATAGAGACTTTAAAGATACATATCCAAAAGATGCAAAAGAGATTAGAAATACTCATATTAATATAGGTACAGGGATTGATATAAGCATTAAAGAGTTAGCATATACAATAAAAGATACTATTGGATTTAATGGTGAGTTATATTTCAACACAGATAAACCAGATGGAACAATGAAAAAGCTTACTGATGTGACAAAACTAAATAATTTAGGTTGGAAACATACTGTTGAACTTAGTGATGGAATTGAAAAGCTATATAACTGGTATATTACAAAGAATAAATAATTTATGATAAAACTTACTGAAGATAAAAAAAGACTTTTATCTAACTTTTTTTCACTCTCTGCCTTGCAGGGAATTAATATGATATTGCCACTTCTGACTCTTCCATATCTTGTTAGAGTTTTAGGTGTTGAAAATTTTGGATTAATTAATTTCGCACTCTCAATTATTATGTTTTTTACTATTCTAGTAAGTTTTGGATTTAGTTTATCTGCAACTAGAGAGATTTCTATAAATAGAGATAATCATCAGAAAGTCACAGAAATCTTCTCTTCAGTTATTATTATACAAATTATTCTACTAATTTTATCTTTTTTGATATTATCTTTACTAATATTTTTTATAGATAGTTTTAACAAAAATGCATTATTATATTATATGACCTTTGGAATAGTCTTAGGAACTGTTTTATTTCCAACTTGGTTTTTTCAAGGTATGGAGAGAATGAAATATATTACATATATTAATGTTTCATTTAGAGTCTTTTTTACAGCTTTAATCTTTATTTTTGTAAAAGATGAAGGGGATTATATATTTGTACCTATTTTAAACTCTCTTAGTGCTATTTTCGGTGGAATATATTCATTATGGCTAATATATAAATTATTTAATATTAAACCTATAATTCCAAAATTTGATTTAATAAAAAAACAATTTATAGATAGTTATCATTTCTTTTTATCAAGAGTAGCTAATGATGGAAGTAGATATTATGCAACAGCTATAATTGGTATATATTTTGGAAATATTGCAGTTGGGTATTATTCTATGGTAGAGAAGTTATTTTTTGCCTTTATGAGTTTAGGTGGAATAGTCTCTCAAACAATATATCCATATATGAGTAGAACAAAAGATATTAAATTTTTTAAAAAGATATTTGTATCTATAACACTTTTATCTATAATTATACTAATACCAACTATGTACTTTAATCAAGAGTTGTTATTATTAGTTTTTAATGTAGAAGATACGATGTTGTCAAAATTATTTATTATTGTATTTAGTGGTTCTATATTTGGAATTATGAGTGCATTAGTTGGTTATCCGTTATTAGCTGGATTTGGACATATAAAATATGCAAATAATAGTTTAATTTATGCATCTTTTATATATTTAATAGCTATTAGCATAAGTTCTATGTTATTTAATGATATAGATATGGTAGCATTTTCTATTGTTATATATGAGTTGTCAGGATTATTATTTCGAGGATATTATATAAATAAAGAAAAATTATTACGAAAAAGGATATAAAATGCAAGGTCTAATACTCGCAGCAGGAACAGGAAGTAGATTAGGTAAGCATACAAAAGAGAATACAAAATGTATGTTAGAAGTTAATGGAGAGACATTAATTAAACAAGCTTTAGAAAAAATAAATAGAGTAGGAATAAAAAAACTTATTTTAGTTGTTGGATATAAAAAAGATAATTTAATTTCTCATCTTGGAAATAAATATAAAGATGTAGAGATAGAGTATATAGAAAATCCAATATATGATAAAACAAATAATATATATTCTCTATTTTTAGCAAGAGATAAATTAGCAGAAGATGATACTATTTTATTAGAGAGTGATATTATATTTGATGAAAAAATATTACAAGATTTAGTAGATGATAAAAGAAAATCTTTAGCAGTTGTAGACAAATATAAAGCTTGGATGGATGGAACTTCTGTAACAATAGATGATGAAGATAATATAATAAATTTTCTACCTAAAAAGAATTTTAGATTTCAAGATGTAAATAACTATTATAAAACTGTTAATATATATAAATTCTCAAAAGATTTTAGTAATAAAATATATATCCCATTTTTAGAAGCATACTCAAAAGCTATGGGAGATAATGAGTATTATGAGTCTGTTCTTAGAGTATTAACTATTTTAGATGGACACGAACTTAGAGTAAAAAGATTAAATGGTGAAAAGTGGTATGAGATAGATGATATTCAAGATAAGGCTAATTCCGAAATTATATTTGCACGAAATCCAGAAGAAAAATTAAGACTTATTCAAGCTCGATATGGTGGTTATTGGAGATTTCCTGATTTAAAAGATTTTTGTTATTTAGTTAATCCATACTTTCCAACACAAAAGATGCAAGAAGAGATGAAGGCTTATTTTTATGAACTTATATCTCAATATCCATCAGGACAAGAGACACAAAGACTTTTGGCTGGAAAAATGTTTGGAATAGAGAGTGAGAATATCATAGTAGGAAATGGAGCATCTGAAATTATTAGAGGATTAGGAAATATTATAAAAGGAACATTTGGTTTAGCATTTCCAACTTTTAATGAATACCCAGAGAGCTTAGGATATGAAAGAGTTGTTAACTATATCCCTGATAATAGAGAGTTTTCTTATGATTTTAATAATATGTTAGAGTTAGCAAAAATATCAGATAATTTACTACTTATAAATCCAGATAATCCTAGTGGAAATTTTATTTCAAAAAATGATTTAATTATTTTGGTATCAAAACTAAAAGATATGAATAAGAAAATTATATTAGATGAGTCATTTGTAGATTTTTCAACTAATGGTGAAGATGAGAGTATGTTAGAGCAAGATATTTTAGATGATTATCCAAATCTTATAATAATAAAGAGTATCTCAAAAAGTTATGGTGTACCTGGTGTTAGACTTGGAATATTAGCTACAAGTAATAGCGAAATTATGAATAAAATAGAGAAAGAGTTAACTATTTGGAATATAAACTCTTATGGTGAATTCTTTTTACAAACAATAGGTAAATATAAAAAAGATTATATAGAAGCTTGTAGAATTATTTCTAATGAGAGAGATAGATTCTTTAATAGATTAAAAGAGATAGATTATCTTATCGTTATATATTCTCAAGCAAATTATTTTTTAATAGAGATAAATAGCAAATTTACAGCTTTAGAACTTACCGAGATATTATTAGATAAATATGACTTATATATAAAAGATTTGACAGGGAAAATTGGATTCGAGAATAAAGAGTATATTAGAATTGCAGTAAAAGATTTTGATGATAATGAATTTATGATAGAAAAATTAAAAGAGATATAATGCAGATTATTAAAAGAGATAAAGGAGATATTAGTTTTGAACCTCATAAATTTATTTTAGGTTCAAAATTTATAGATAAATCTATATCAAAAGATAATCTATTAGATTTTAAAAGAATAATGGATATAAATAATATTAGTTTTACTCTAGCTTACGGAACGCTCTTGGGAGCGATTAGAGAAGATGATTTTATAACTCATGATGAAGATATTGATGTAGCTATCTTAGATGAAGATAGAGATAATTTTTTAAATAGTTTAGATACTTTTATAGAAAATGATTTTATAATAGGACGATATGCAAATGATATTTTAAGCTTAATTCGTAATGGTGAGTATATAGACATATATATATTTAGAAAAAAATTATTTGGATATAGAGAGTTTGGTAACGAACAATTAAAAGAAAAATATTTAATAGATACTATGGATTATAGTTTTATGGATAGTAAATTTAAAATTCCTAGAGAATCAGAAAAGTATCTGATAGAACATTATGGTAAAAATTGGAGAGTTCCAATAAAAGATGCCCATGCATGTAATCCGAATACATATTTAATTATTAAAAAATTTTTGAAAAAAAACACAAGACCTATATTTAATATTATTAGTTTTTTAAAAAAAAGAGTTTATGTTAAAAATAAATAGAATTCAAGCATTAAAAATAATTTTATTTGGTTCTGTATTAAATGCTTATATATTTAATGCAATTGCTGGTGGAAGTGGACCATTAAGATTAATAGGTATGTTGTTTATGAATTTATCAGGTATATTATTAGTAATATATTTTTTTAAAATAATGATGAAAAAGTTTGATACAAATTTTTATTTTAAAATAATGTTTTTTTTATTAATAACTTGGTGTTTCATTACTGTATTTAGAGCAATTTCGCCTACTCCTCAAACATTTATTACAGTTTTTGGACATTTTTTAATTGGTTGGGCATGGATGAATGTTTTAGCTGTTGTTTTTGGATTTAATATATTCAATTGGATAATGATTTTTGATTTTATATCAACACTCTTATTAATCTCTTCTGTACTGACATTAGCTAGCCCAATATATAGTATGGATGTTATATTTGCAATATCAAAAATTATGGTATTTGTACCTGTTGTTTTTATAACTTCAATGTATCAAAATAAACGAAATAAACGAATAGCATATATATCATTATTTGCATTTATTGTAAATTCTATATTTTCAGGTCAAAGGGCAAATTTAGGTTTAATATTAATGATTATATCGTTTATGATATTTGAGTTTTACAGACAACAAAACATAGGAATGTATAAGAAAATAGCTCTAGTCTTTGGTATATTAATATTTATGCTGTTGTTACTTTCACAGGTAGATAAGATGATAGAAAAAGTTGAAGGTGATGAAGATGCACAAACAGATACAAGAACATTTTTATTTGTTGAACTATTTGCTGACTTAAAATCTTATGACTTGGTTATAGGAAGAGGTGCATTAGGTACATATTTTAGTCCATATTTTGAGTATTGTAAAAGACATGGCTTAGGTGGTGATGACCCAGATAGAGTTGTTAATGAAGTTGGATATTTACAAATGATACTTAAAGGAGGTCTTATTATGTTATCTCTTCATCTATTAATTTTACTTCCAGCTGCATATTTAGGTATATTTGCTAGTAATAATATTATTACTAGAATGTGTGGATATTATATTGTAATAATTCTTTTAATGTGGATAATTAACTCATATATGATATATTCTGCCGAATTTCTTATATTATGGATGGCAGTAGGAACAGTAATATCTAGTAAAAATAGAAAATTAAGAAATCGAGATATTTTAGTAAAAATAAATAAAGGATATGAATTTGCAGAAAAATGATATATTAGTAAGCATTATTACAGTTGTATATAATGGAGAAAAATATTTACAACAGACAATAGATAGCATAAAGACACAGAGTTATAAAAATATTGAATATATAATAATAGATGGTGGCTCAACAGATAATACTATTAATATTATTAAGAATAATAGAGATGTAATTAGCTCGTGGATTAGTGAAGAGGATAGAGGTCTTTATGATGCTATGAATAAAGGTATTACCTTAGCTAAAGGTGAATTAATCGGAATAGTGAATAGCGATGATTGGTACGAAGAAGATACTGTTGAAACAGTAGTTAAAGCTTATCAAGAGAATCCAAATAAATCAATATTTCACGGAGATAGATATGATATTTTAGAGAATGGAGATAAAAAGAGATTTAATCATAATCCTTCTATATTAAAGTTTAAATACTACTCTATGACATTTAATCATCCAACAATGTTTATTACTTCTACAGAATATAAAGAGCATATATATAATATTAACCTTGCATCTTATGCAGATTATCAATTTGTACTAGAAGCTTGGTTAAAAGATTCAAATAAGTTTTTTTATATTAATAAAGTTTTGAGTAATTTTAGATTAGGTGGAATTAGTGCTAGTTTATCTTTAAAAAAAGAGTTAGAAGAGGGATATATTGCTAGGAAATCTGCTGGTTTACCAACTATACAAAATATAATATCTTATATGTTTAGATTAGGTGTATCTTTTATCTATAAAATACGAAATATATTTAGGAATTAATAATGCAAAAAATTAAAGTATTATCAATTCTTCATCGTTCACCACCATCGCATGGAGCATCTAAAGTGGGTGATTTTATATCATCTAGTAAAAACATAAATGAAGCTTTTGAGTGTTATTATATTACTATTAAATCATCTGATACTATATCTGATATTGGTAAAATAAGTTTTAAAAAAATATATTTAGTTATTGAATTATATATTAAAGTTCTATGGGCATTAATATCTTTTCGTCCTGATAAAATATATTTTACAGCATCTATTAGTGGAGTTGCATTTTATAGAGATTTGTTTATCTCTTCATTATGGAAAATATATAAAGTATTTAAAAATGTAGATATACATTATCATTATCACACAAAAGGTATTAATAATTTTATATCAACTTCTACGATGAATAAGAAATTAACATCTTTTTTTCTAACAGATATTAATTTAATACTTCTTAGTCCATTATTACTACCTGATTTTGAAAATATTAAATCTTTTAATAAAGTAAATTATCTTCCCAATGGTGTAGAGAATAATATAAGTAATATAGATTTTATAAAAAAAGATAGAGTTGATATTTTATATTTATCGAATATGATAAAGTCTAAAGGGTACTTTGATGTCTTAGAGTTGGCAGAGAAGACTAAAGATAGAGATATATATTATCATTTTGCAGGTGGTTGGCAAAATAGTAGTGATAAAGAGGAGTTTTTTAGATATATAGAAGAGAATAATTTATCTAATAAAGTAATTTTTTATGGTTTTATAGATGGAACTGAAAAGAGTAATTTATTTAACAAATGTGATATTTTTATCTTCCCAACTAGATATAAAAATGAAGCTTTCCCATTAACTATTTTAGAAGCATTATCTTATGGAGTTCCTGTTATCTCAACTGATGAGGGTTCAATTCCATATATTTTAGATGAGAAGAGTGGAATTATTTTAAATGATTTAGAAAATTTAGAAGATACTTTAGATAGAGCTATTGATACTTTATTAAATGAAGAGACTTCTATATATTGTAGAGATAGATATTTGAATAATTTTACACTAGAGAGATTTGAGAATAATTTTATTAATATATTTAAAGAGAGTAGAGATGTATAAAAATATAGATATTATGGGATATAAAGTTTTTATTGATAGCTTATCAAATATAAAGTTAAATGATAAAAAGCAAATTATTAATACTATAAATCCACACTCTTTAATAGTAGCAAAAGATGATGAGGTTTTTTATGAAGCATTAAATAACTCTGATACTCTACTACCTGATGGAAGTGGAATTGTTTTAGCATCTAAAATATTAAAGAGTAAGAAGATAAGCAAAATAGCAGGTGCTGATTTACATAAATATTTACTAGAATTATTGAATAATATTAACGGCAAGGTATTTTATATGGGTGCATCTCAAGATACATTAAATATTATAAAAGAAAAAATATCTAAAGAGTATCCCAATATAATAATAGATAGTTACTCTCCTCCATTTAAAGATAATTTTTCAGAAGATGAAAATAGTGAAATTATAGAAAAAATTAATAATTTTAATCCAGATATTCTTTTTATTGGAATGACAGCACCTAAGCAGGAGAAATGGTTATATCAAAATAGAGATAAACTAAATTTTAAAATTGCTTCATCAATAGGTGCTGTATTTGATTTTTATGCTAATAAAATAGTTAGACCATCTAATTTTTGGATTAATATACATTTAGAATGGTTACCTAGATTTCTAAAAGAACCGAGAAGATTATGGAGACGAAATTTCATATCTACACCTCTTTTCCTATTTGAAATAGTAAAGTATTCAGTTAAAATAAAGTAAGTTTTACTATAATGTTTGACTATTTTAATAACCATATAATAAAAAAAGGAGACGATTTGCCAACTATAAATCAGTTAATTCGTAAAGAACGAAAAAGAGTGATTAAAAAATCAAAATCACCAGCTTTAGTAAGCTGTCCACAAAGAAGAGGAGTATGTACAAGAGTATATACAACAACACCTAAAAAACCTAACTCAGCTTTAAGAAAAGTAGCTAAAGTTAGATTAACTAGTGGATTTGAAGTAATTTCATATATTGGTGGTGAAGGTCATAACCTTCAAGAACACTCAATCGTTCTAGTAAGAGGCGGAAGAGTAAAAGATTTACCTGGTGTTAAGTATCATGTTGTTCGTGGTGCTTTAGATACTTCAGGTGTTGCAAATAGAAGAGTTGCTCGTTCTAAATACGGTACTAAAAAACCTAAATAATTATTAGAATAAGTAGAGTCGAGAGTAGGCAGGTATTATCATTAATCCTTAGGGGATAATACTTGAGTAAATCAAACAGTTTATATAAAAAAAGATTGAAGGAATATCAATGAGAAGAAGAAGAGCCCCAGAGAGACCAGTTCTCCCAGATCCAGTTTATGGTTCAGTAGTTTTAACAAAATTTATTAATGCAGTAATGCTAGATGGTAAAAAGAGTACAGCTCAAAAAGTTATGTATGGTGCATTAGAGAGAATTGAAGAGAAGTCTGGTGAAAAAGGTATTGAAATCTTTAACCAAGCTATGGAAAATGTTAAACCAGTAATGGAAGTTAAAAGCCGTAGAGTTGGTGGTGCAACTTATCAAGTACCAATCGAGGTTAGACCAGTTAGACAACAATCATTAGGTATTAGATGGATTGTTGACGCAGCTAGAAAAAGAAATGAGAGAACTATGATGGAGAAACTATCAAATGAGTTGATGGATGCTGCAACAGAAAAAGGTTCTGCTTTTAAAAAGAAAGAAGATACTTACAGAATGGCTGAAGCGAATAAAGCATTTGCTCACTATAGATGGTAAGGGATTAAGTTATGGGAAGAAGTCATAAACTAGAAAAAGTAAGAAATATTGGTATTGCTGCTCATATTGACGCAGGTAAAACTACTACAACTGAAAGAATTTTATTCTACACAGGTGTATCTCATAAAATTGGTGAAGTACATGATGGTGCTGCAACAATGGATTGGATGGAACAAGAGCAAGAGAGAGGTATTACAATTACTTCTGCTGCTACTACTTGTGAGTGGGAAGGTCATCAAATTAATATTATTGATACTCCAGGGCATGTTGACTTTACTATTGAAGTTGAACGGTCTATGAGAGTTCTTGATGGAGCTGTTGCAGTATTTTGTTCAGTTGGTGGAGTTCAACCTCAATCAGAAACAGTATGGAGACAAGCTAACAAATATAGAGTTCCAAGAATGGTATTTGTTAATAAAATGGATAGAACAGGTGCTGATTTCTTTGAAGTTGAGAGACAAATCAATGAAAGATTAAAATCAAATGCTGTTCCTATTCAAATTCCTATTGGTGCTGAAGAAGATTTTAAAGGTATTGTAGATTTAGTTACTATGAAAGCTACTATATGGAGTGATGACCAATCTTTAATGGGTCAAGAGTTTGAAGTAGTTGATATTCCTGAAGATTTAGTAGAGTTAGCTCAAGAGTATAGAGAAAAACTTATCGAAGCAGTTTCTGAAAGCACTGATGAATTAATGGAAAAATTCATGGAAGGTGAAGAGCTTACTGAAGATGAAATTAGAGCTGGTATAAAAGCTGCAACTCTTGCTATAACTATGATTCCTATGACTTGTGGTACTGCATTTAAAAATAAAGGTGTTCAAACTCTTCTTGATGCTGTTATCTCATATTTACCTGCTCCAACTGAAGTTGAAGAGATTAGAGGTGAGTATGAAGATGGAACAGAAGTAGTTGTACCTTCAACTGATGATGGTGAATTTGCAGCTCTTGGATTTAAAATTATGACAGATCCATTTGTTGGTCAATTAACATTTATCCGTGTATACCGTGGTGTTCTTAAGTCTGGTTCGTATGTTTACAATACAACTAAAGGCAAAAAAGAGAGAATTGGTAGACTTCTTAAAATGCATGCTATTAAAAGAGAAGAAGTTGATGCTCTTTATGCTGGTGAAATCGGTGCTGTTGTTGGTCTTAAATCTACACTTACAGGTGATACACTTGCTGGTGAAAAAGATAAAGTTATTCTTGAAAGAATGGAATTCCCAGACCCAGTTATATCTGTTGCAGTTGAGCCAAAAACAAAAGCTGACCAAGAAAAAATGGGTATTGCATTAGGTAAACTAGCACAAGAAGACCCATCATTTAGAGTTGCAACTGATGAAGAATCTGGTCAAACTATTATCTCTGGTATGGGTGAACTTCACCTTGAAATCCTTGTTGATAGAATGATGAGAGAGTTTAAAGTTGAAGCTGATATTGGTGCGCCTCAAGTTGCTTACCGTGAAACTATTAGAGAGTCAGTTAATAAAGAGTATAAATATGCTAAACAATCTGGTGGTAGAGGTCAGTTTGGACATGTATATCTTAAAATCGAACCTCAAAAAGCAGGTGACGGTTATGAATTTATTGACAAAATTAAAGGTGGGGTAATTCCAAAAGAGTTTATTCCTGCTGTTAACAAAGGTATTACTGAAGCAATGGGTAGAGGTATCCAAGCTGGATATCCTATTGAAGATATTAAAGTAACTCTTTATGATGGTTCATATCATGATGTTGATTCATCTGAAATGGCATTTAAACTTGCTGGTTCAATGGGTTTCAGAGACGGTTGTAGAGAAGCTAAACCAGTTATTCTTGAACCAATGATGAAAGTTGAAGTTGAAGTACCTGAAGATTATATGGGTGATGTTATTGGTGACATCTCTAAAAGAAGAGGTCAAGTAAGTGGAATGGGCGACCGTTCTGGTAACAAAATTGTAGACGCATTTGTTCCATTATCTGAAATGTTCGGATACTCTACTGATTTAAGAAGTATGACTCAAGGTCGTGCAACTTATGCTATGGAGTTTGACCATTATGATGAAGTTCCACAAAATGTTGCAAAAGAGATTATTGCAAAGAGAAACGGTTAGTTTTAACCATTCTCAATTATAGATTAGTCCAAATTAAATTTTGGATTAATCTTCTAATCTCTCCCCTCTTTTTCTAGCTACTATATCTAAAGGCACACCTTCAAAATCAAATCTACTTCTTATGAAATTAGATAAATATCGTTTATAACTAAAATGTACTCCATCAGGTCTATTACTAATTAAAGCAATTTTAGGTGGTTTAGTCTCATATTGTGTTGCAAATTTAATTTTTACATAAGCTCCATTATAAGATGGCAGATGGTGTCTGTTAATAGCTTCTCTTAATACATCATTTAATTTAGATGTTGGAATTCTTTGTTTATATCTCTCAAATATTGCCGTAATTTGGTCTAATATTTTATGTACTCTCATACCTGTTTTTGCTGATATTGTAATTAATGGTGCATAGTGTAAAAATTTTAACTCATCTCTAATATCGTTAACTGCATCTTCATAATTTTTATCTTCTCGTATATCCCACTTATTAATTACTATTAAACAAGCCAGACGATGCTTATCAATAAGCCCTGCAACTCTCTCATCTAGTTCAGTAACACCAACTGTTGCATCAATCATTAATAGAACAAGATTAGCTTTTTCTAGCATTGCTGTTGTTCTTCCTAAAGCATATTTCTCTATACCAACTATTTTACTTCTTCGTCTTATACCTGCTGTATCAATAAATGTAATATTATAACCATTATGCTCCATAACCTCATCAATAGGGTCAATTGTTGTACCTGCTACATCACTAACTACTGACCGTTCTTCGCCTAGAAGAGAGTTTAGAAGTGAACTTTTACCAGTATTTACTCTTCCAATAATAGCCACTTGAATATCATTATCTACCTCTTCCTCTTGACTATTAATATCTATTAAGTTCTCTTCTAACTTATCTTCAATATTAATATCTATAACTCTTTTTGGTATATAATCTTCAAGCCACTCATAGAAATCATTAAAATATCTATTATGACTAACTGACATTGGAAATGTTCGTTCTGCTCCAAATTCTAAGAAATCCCAATACTTCTCTTCCTCTTTATCATTATCTATTTTATTAACAACTAATGCAATTGGAATATTAAGCTCTTGCAGACGATAAAAAAGTTCTTTATCCTCTTCTGCTGGTATGCTTTTCCCATCTACCATATATATGATAACATCAGCACTCTCTCCAGCTCTTAGAGAAAGTTCAGCTACTTTACTAAATAGTTCAGAACTATAATCAATACCACCTGTATCAATAACCTCAAAATCTCTATCTCCAGAGATTGTTACAATCCGTTTTTTTACATCTCTAGTTGTTCCAGATATATCTGATGTAATTGCATCTCTAACTCTTGCCAAACGGTTAAAGAGAGAACTCTTCCCCACATTTGGACGACCTAATATTGCTACTTTTTTCATATTTTAATCTTTTTTATTTAATAATGTTATTATATCGTAAAAGCAATTTTAAAAGGATTTTTATGAAAGTTACACTTTTACACTATACACCATTAGAGGTATGTTCACATGCTATTAGAACTTGTTGGAGTAGTTTTGATAAAAGTGACAATGGTGGAGAGAAGGATAAAGAGTTAATTGATAGAGTTGGAAATAAATTTAAACATAGCTCTACACTAGAACATATATCTTATAATTTTTACATTCAAGGAGTGAGTCGTGCATTACTTCAAGAACTAGCTCGACATAGAATTTCAAGCCCTAGTGTAAAATCAACTCGATACACACTTAAAGAGTTAAAAAATATAGAACCGTTTAAAGAAGATGATTATGATAGTGCTAGTCAATTTATAGTATTAACTAATAATAAATTTGTTGATACAGCGTCAATTAAAGCACTTAATAATCTACAAGTGATTTTAAAGCAAGGAATTAGTAATGATATAGCTAAATTTTGTCTGCCAGAGAGTTATAAAACAGAGTTAACTTGGACAATTAATGCTAGAAGTTTGCAAAATTTTATAAAACTTAGAAGTAGCAAAAGTGCATTGTGGGAAATTAGAAATTTATCTCGAGAGTTATATAATATTCTACCAAATGACCATAAATATCTATTTAAAGAGTGTTTATTAATGGATTGTTAATTATTTGTTAATTATTTATACAAAAGACTTGACATTAATAAACAGAATATGATATACTCCTCTTATATTTAAAAGAAAAACTAAAAGGATTTAAAATGAAAAAAATTGTATTATCATTAACAACTATATTAGCTATGAGTTCATTCGCTTTCGCAGGTGGAGATATTGTTCCAATAGAAGAGCCAGTAGTAGAAGTACCAGAAATGATGGAAGAAGCTCCAGTAGTAAATGATGCTGGTTTTTATCTAGGATTAGGTTATGGTGCATTAGGTTTTGCAAGAACTATAAGAGCAGAAAATTATATAAGTAATATTCAATATGAATATAACCCTGATTTAAACTTAAATTATGATACAGTAATGTTTCAAATTGGTTATAAAATCAATGAGTATTTAGCAGTTGAGTATAGATATTGGAAAGGTATGGGAAATGAAAATATTCCTGTACTTGATAAAAATTTGGGTGGAAAAGGTTCAGCAGATTTAAGTGCTTATGGTATTTATGCTAAACCATCTTATTCATTATCTGATACATTTAATTTATATGCTCTTTTAGGTTATTCAGTAGCTACTTATAATGTTAATTATGGTAATAATACTTCAGGTTCAACAGATAAAGATGGTTTCTCTTGGGGTCTAGGTGCAGGATTTGCATTTAATCAAAATGTATCTATATCTCTTGATTATGTAGTTGTTGCTGACGCTTCTTATAATAGTCTTATCGGAGTTAACGGTACAGAGTATGCTGTAAGTAATGATACTTCAGTTGATACTGTGAATGTAGCTGTAAGTTATAAATTTTAATAAACTATATTGTATAGATTATTAGGCTTTCAAAAGCTTGATAATCTCTTTCTCTACCTCTCCAAACAAACTTAATTTTACAACTTATTATAACTGGAAACTATTATGGCAAAAAAACCAAGATTTAGAGATATTAAAAAAGGCAATCCGTCTGATAAACAAGATAAAGATTCTTCAATCAAATCATATATAAATTATGCTCCAATAGGATTAAAGATAAAAGCTTTTATTACAGATTTATTTATGCTATTAATGCCAATAATGTATATTGTTGTATATTTAGTTATTGGTTCACTTCAAGAATTTAGAGAACATAGAGTAGAGGGTTGGTTATATATTTTAATACCTAATTTTATAGTTATATTTTTATTCTTTTGGAAAAGTGGACAGACTCCTGGATGTAAAGCTTATGAAATAGAATTAGTTGATAGCAAAACACTTAAAAAACCACACCCCTTAGCAATAATGCTTAGATACTATTTTGAAATATTTTCTATAATATCTATTTTTGGACTACTTATGGCATTTTTTAGAGATGATAAAAAGTCTCTGCATGATTTATTATCAGGAACAGTTATTATTAATACAAATCAAAATAAAACTTTAAACTAATTAATATGCAATCAAAAATATCAATAGAGATACCATTAGCTCTATATTATCTATTTTACTTCTCTTTGGTTGCTGTATATATTATTTTTATGCCTAAATCTCTTTTAGAGTTTAATTATAATAATATTGAAGTTGGAATAATCTATGCTTCTGCTCCATTTATGCGTTTTATAATACCATTTGTATTTAGAAGATTTATAACTCTTGACCATAAAGTATTTGTAATATCTCTATTTCTCTCTTTAATATCAACGATTATGTTTTTAGGAACAGTAGAAAATTTTTGGCTATATCTTTTTGCAAATTTATTGTTTGGAGCAAGTATGGGAATATCTCTTCCTTATGTAGAGACTATATCTCTGCATACTTTATCTAAAAGCCGATACGGTAAAATTAGATTATATGGTTCTATTGGATTTATGTTAACAGCTTTATGGTTAGGGCAAGTTTTAACTTCACCATATCAAGCGATATATTACTTAATCTCGTTCACACTATTAACAGCTATATTTGGAACAATGATTATATATTATGACCAAGATACAAAAATTGAGAGAACAGACCATCAAGAGCCTTTTTCTCTAATAAAGTATCCTTGGTTTTGGATTAGTATATTTTTAATGCAGGTTAGTTTTGGTGGTTTTTATAATTTTTTTACAATATATGAGACAAGTCATGGAATATCTTTAGAGATGACAAGTTGGATGTGGAGTTTTGGGGTAGTATGTGAAATTATAATGTTGTATTTCCAAGGCTCTCTTCTTCAGAAAAATCTGTTAACCATAATACAGTTTGCTATTATTATAACTGTTATTAGATGGTTAATCTTGTATTTATATCCTAATTCAATAACTATGATTTTTATATCTCAATCCCTTCATGCTATAACTTTTGCACTCTATCATACAGCATCAATCTCTTATGTATTTTCTATATATACTCAAAAAAAACTAGCTCAACAATTCTTTTTAGGAATAGCATTTGGACTAGGGGGTTCAGTAGGAGCATTATTAGCAGGACAGATATATGGAGAGAGTATGTTTTTAATAGAAGCACTAATAGCTTTATTATCTTTTGTAGCTATATTTAAGCATAAAAATAGAAATAACTTTTAAATTAAAATAATTACTAGTTAGTTTTTAGATATAATAATTATATTAATTTAAGGAGTATTTTTTGATAGAAACCAAACTTTATATAATGTCATTTTTATCTTTTTTATTATCAATTATTTTTATAAGAATTATAATAAGTTATGCCAAAAATTTTAATTTAATAGATATACCAAATGAAAGAAGTTCACACTCTAATATAACTCCTAGAGGGGCAGGTATAGGTATTTTCTTAAGTGTCTTTATCATTGCTCCATTTTTCTATGTATCTATTTTTCAATCATATTTATGGGCATTCGGTGCTATTTTAGGTATATTTTTTATAGGTGTATTAGATGATATAAATGATGTCTCGCCAAAAACAAAACTGATTATTATCACGAGTGCCACAGCTCTTTTATCATTAAATGATATTAGAATTGATGAAATAGGTCAATATTTTGGTCATACAATTATATTAGGATACTTTGCATTTCCATTTACTTTAATTGCTGTTGTAAGTTTCACAAATGCTTTTAATCTCATTGATGGATTAGATGGATTAAGTGGAGGAGTAGCATTAATTATATTCATATCTTTAGCATATATTGGATATTCTCATAATGATAATTTTATATTTATACTTAGTATATCAATAATTTTTGCATTAAGTGGATTTTTGATATTTAATTGGACTCCTGCATCTATTTTTATGGGAGATAGTGGAAGCTTAATGATTGGATTTTTAATATCTATGTTGAGTATTAAAGCTATAACATATATTCATCCTATTAGTATATTTTATCTCTCTGCGTTACCAATATTAGATACAATTATTGTATTTGTTAGGCGTATAAGCAATGGACAATCCCCATTTAAAGCTGATAAAAGCCATCTTCATCATATTTTATTAAATATATTTCATAAAAATATCAAAATGACTGTAATAGTTCTATATTTTATTCAAGTAATATTTACATTACTAGGCGTATTTATTTTTAGCCATATAGAAGATGGATTTTTTGGATTAATTATATTTATATTGATTCTATTAATTTTTTATAAAATATCTACAAAACTTTATAAAAGACAAGAAGTTATGATATAATACTTTTGTAAAAAAATAAATCTAATTTATAATATCTTATAATAAGATATTAAACAAAGGAAATAAAATGAAAAAAATCGTTATGACAATGATTATTGCAATTGGTGCGTTAACTCTTAGTACAACAGTTATAAATGCAAAATGTGGTGGTGATAAAGTTGAAACATCTAAACCTGCTGATACAAATGGCACAAAAGGAAAATGTGGTGCTGGTAAATGTGGTAGTGGCAAGTGTGGTGGTAAATAATTTCACCCAAAAATAATTTTTAACTTCATAAAACATCTACTCATTAGATGTTTTATATCTACTCTAAATAATACTTCTAAAAGATACATTGATTATAGTATAATTTCTAAATGATAGAAAATAACTCAATAGAAATATTAAAAAGTACAATTGATATTATTGATGTAGTTAGTAACTATATTGAACTCAAAAAAGCTGGAGCAAATTTTAAAGCAAATTGTCCATTTCACGGGGAAAAGACCCCTAGCTTTGTAGTTAGCCCCTCTAAACAGATATATCACTGCTTCGGTTGTGGTGTTGGTGGCGATGCTATTAAGTTTGTAATGGAGATAGAGAAGCTTACTTATCCTGAAGCGATAGAAAAGGTTGCATCTACTTATAATTTTACTTTACAATATACAAAAGGCAGTAGTGATTATAGCGAGTCTAAGCGTATCTTAGAGAGTGTCCAAAAGTGGTATGTAAAAAATTTAGATTTAAATAAAGAGGCTAAAGAGTATTTATATAATAGAGGAGTAACAAATAGCTCCATTGAAAAGTTTGAGATAGGATATGTTGGCAAAGGGAAAGATGTTTTAAACTTTTTATCATCAAATCTTTTTCAGCTTCCAAAAGTTGAAGAGTCTGGAGTTATTGCAAAAGGTGAAACAGGCGACTATTATGCAAGGCTTGTTGATAGAATTATATTTCCTATATACTCATCTAATGGTTCAATAGTTGGATTTGGAGGAAGAACTTTAGGTAGTCACCCAGCCAAGTATATAAATTCACCTCAAACAAAACTTTTTAATAAATCAAGATTATTATATGGATATCATAAAGCCAAAGAGTCTATTTATCAAAATAAAAAATTGATTATTTGTGAAGGTTATTTAGATGTAATTAGTTTTCATCAAGCAGGTTTTACAGAAGCTGTTGCAACATTAGGAACAGCATTAACGCCTGAACATTTACCTCTTTTAAAAAAGGGGTCACCATTTATCATTTTAGCTTATGATGGAGATAAAGCAGGTATTGAAGCAGGTATCAAGGCATCTAAAATGCTTAGTATTGCAGGATTTGATGGTGGTATTGTTTTGTTTCCAGATGGACAAGACCCAGCTGATATGATTGCAAATGGTCAAAGTAATATTGTTGCTAAACTTTTAAGAGATGCTACTCCATTAATTCCTTTTATATTAGAGGCAACAGTTCAAAAATATAACCTTTATAACCCTAGAGAGAAGGAAGAGGCATTTAAAGAGATAAAAAGGTATCTTGCTTCACTAAGTCCTATAATACAAGATTCTTATATTCCATTAGCATCTACATATTTAGGGGTATCTCCAGTTTTATTTGGTAAATCAGTAGATATTTCACAAGCTCAAACAAGTTTCTCTGCTAATATAGATACAATTGAGTTGAAGAATATTCTAAAAACTATTTTAGATAAACCAGAATTAATAGATTATGTTTTAGATGTAATTGATAGAAGTTTTTTTGGAAATTATCAATATATGTTTGATTTAATAATTCAAAAGGATTATGATAATCCAGTTTTAATGGGTTTACTTATTGATGAAAATATTAAAATAATGGATGAGGTAGGTTTAAATAAGAGTCTTTTATGGATATTGCAAGGATACTACTCCAGAGTTTTAAAAGATATTGCAAAGAATAATATGATAGATTTTAATAAAAAAAGTTTTCTCATTCGGAAGATACGAAATGATATACTTCCAAGACTTAAAAGAGGTGAACTAGTTATTTTTGAGAAACTCTTTTAATATTAAAAATTGATAAATAGCGATAATATAAAAAATATTAATGCTATTAAAACAATAGAAGCACCTGATGAAATTGCAAAATAGAAAGATATTAATAATCCTGATATAACTGACATTACAGAGAATATAATTGCCATCAAAACTGTCTTGAAGAAGTTCTCTTTGTATAAAAGAGCCGTTGAGATAGGTAAAACCATCAATGCCCCAATGAGCAATATACCTACAATTCTCATAGATAAAGCCACTGTAATTGCACTTAGTATAACTAACATCATATTTAAATAGAAAACTTTTATACCACTAGCTTTGGCACTCTCTTCATCTAATGTGGCAAAGAGTAGTTTTCGATAACTTCCTAAAATAAGCGTAAGTGCAAAGATTGTAAAATATATAGTTATCTCTGTCTCTTCATCACTAACTGCTGTAATTGAACCAAATAGATAAGAGAATAATGAGGCATTAAATCCATCAGATAAGTTTATTAGTATAATTGCCATAGCTAATGCACCAGATAGAAATATAGATAATATAGCATCAGAATATAGTCGTTGTTTATATCTAAGATATTCGATAGATATACCTGCAACTACTGCTACTAAAATTGGAACATAAATTGGAGATGTATGTGTAACTAAACCTATACCTACACCTAAAAGTGCTATATGTGAAAGTGCATCTGGTAACATTGCATATCTTTTTAAAACAATAAAGCTACCTAAAACAGCCGTTAATATAGATAAAGATATTCCAACTATAAAAGCTCTTTGCATAAATTCATAATCAAAAATTTCAAACAATATTATTTTCTCCTTAATGTGTATCGTGAGAGTGGTGTCCAATTATATGACTTTTTGTACCATATAATTCACTAACACTTTCACAACTTAGTATCTCTTTAGCAGTACCCTTAAATAGTAAAGTTTGATTAACTGCTAATACATTTGTAACATCATCTACAATAACCCCTAAATCGTGAGTAATAAATATTATAGTTAATTTTTGTTCAATATTTAACCGTTTTAGAAATTGATAAAACTTCTCTTGAGAGGCTATATCAACGCCTGTACTAGGTTCATCTAAAATCAAAATTTGTGGTCTGCTAACTAATGCTCTTGCAATCATAACTCTCTGTCTTTGACCACCAGATAATTGAGATAAATTTTTATCTTTTAAGTTTGTTATATCTACTCTATCTAAAATTATATCTATTTCATTTTTATCCTCTTTAGTTAAAAAACTAAACCAAGATTTTTGACTTGATAATCCCAAAGCTACGGTTTCATATACACTTAATGGGAAATTATTATCAAATAGAGATACATTTTGAGGAACATAACCTATTTTGTAATACTCTTTAAATTCTTTCTGTTTTGTAGATAATATATTTATATCTCCAGAAGATGGCGTTAGTAGACCTAATATAAGTTTAATAAGTGTACTTTTACCTCCTCCATTTGGACCAAGCAGTGCTACATATTCACCTTGATTTATCTCAAATGATATATTGCTAAGTATTTTCTGTTCGCCTACTGTGTAATCTAAATTTTTAATGGAAATTATGGACATTCAAGTCCTCTTTTTAAAGATACTAAATTTTTTGATAAAAGTGTAAATATATCTTCACCATTTTTTTCATCATCAATTGATATATTTCCAATAGGATATAATGGCATTAAAGATAGGCTCATATCTGTTGCTAACTGTTTTGCACTCTTATGTGATGACATTGGGTCAAAAAACATAATTTTTATAGAATCCTCTTTTATAGAATTACTAAGTTGAGCTATTTTAGACGCATTTGGTTTAGAGTGAGCAAAAATTCCCATAATACTTTTTGATTTAAATCCATAATTTCTCTCCATATATCCAAAAGCATTATGTGTAACTAAAATAGTATCTTGATTACACCCTTTTAATCCATCTCTATATTGCTTATCTATATCTTTAAATTTCTTTTTTAAAGTAGTCGCATTCTTAGAAAAAGTTTCACTATAAGATGGATATAACTTTGATAATTTGTTTGTGATACTCTCTATTATTTTTATATCATTATTAAAATCTAACCAAATATGAGGGTCTATATGCTCTTTATGATGAATTAAATTTAAATTATCAAATAGAGAAAGAGTATCTATGTGAGTAGCATTAGAAAGTTTACTAACCCACGGCTCTAATGATTCTCCTAAGGTTATTAATAGTTCAGATTTTGATAATAAAACCATATCTTGAGGTGTAGGAGAGAAAGAGTGAATCTCACTTCCTGCTTTAATTAACCTATTAACCTTAATATTATTACCTACAATCTCTTTTGTAATATAATAGATTGGATAAATAGTTGTAATTATACCTCTCTTATCTTTTATATCTGAAGCTTTATTACTTTGCCAAAATAGTATAACTGCTAAAGCTATACTAATAGCTAAAAGAAGAGATATTGCTTTTTTCATTAATTATAATCCTAGTTATCGTCTGTATCATCAGTTGTATACACACCTGTAACTTTTTTCCAAAGAATAGATGCATTAAGTCCGAACCAAATTAGAAAGCCCATTCCAAGTGTAGCTAACCAACCAATATGTGTTAAATCTTTTATATTAATAATTCCATATTGCTGAAGTCCCCATACAAATGCTAGTATTACTATTACAGTAAATATCACTCCTGTTATTTTTAGACTTTGGAAAATAGATTTAATAGCTAAAATCCACATTGCAGTCATTAATAAAATCCCAAACGGTGTAAATCCTGTTAATAAATTATCAACATTACTAATATAATTAATAAAATGATGTCCTAATGGATTCCAAGTTCCAATAGATAATGCCATTGACATAATTAATGTAACCCACCATCTTAGATGAGTCTCTGTTTTACCTCTTGATGTTCTATTTGTACTTGTTAAAGCTGATGGTAGCATTTGTTTTCCTTTATATTAGTGTTCTATCTCAATAGATGTGTTTATTTTACCATATTTTAGCACCAAAAGATATAATCGTTTTGCATTTTTAGGATTTAACCTTACACAACCATGAGAAGCTCTTCTTCCTAATCTATTTATTGCATTAGTTCCGTGAATTGCATATCCACCCTTTTTGAAAAAGATAGAGTAAGGCATCTCTGCATTTTTATACTCTTTGGATAAATGTAACTTCTCTAAATATATAGGTTTATATCTTCCTGTTGGTGTTTTATAACCTCTTCTTGCTGTGGATACTCTCCATTTATATAAACTCTTATTACCTTTGAATACTCTCATTACTTGATTTGATAATTTAATTTTTATTTTTATTTGCCTATCTCTTTTTCTTCTCTCTATCTCAAGTTTTTTTAATCTTTCTTTCTCTTTTTTAATTGCTAATCGTTGATTCTCTGCAACCAATAAATTAACAATATAATCTTCCTCTCTATCTATTTTATCAAATTGATATGTTAAATCATTAGCTCTTAATAAAATTAGAAAAAAGATTATATATAAACTACTTATCTTACTCCAACTAAGCATAGTTTATTTTTGTGTACTCCTCACTCTCTGCTCCATTTTTATATATACAAATAATATGTCTAAAGATGCAGGAGTTACACCAGATATTTGTGATGCACTAAATAGAGTAGGTGGAGTTGATTTCTCTAATTTTTCTACAATCTCATTACTCAATCCAGAGACCTTTTTGAAATTAAAATCTTTTGGTATTTTTACTTTGAGCATATCTTTCATTTTATCAATTTGCTTCTGTTGCTTTTCGATATACCTATTATATTTTGCTTCTATTAAAATTTGCTCTATCTCTTCATTTGTATATTTTTCAAAATGAGGTAATAATATAATTAATTTTTCTTTTTTAAATTCACCTCGTCCTAAAATATCAATCCAATAGGTTCTATCATTTATTTTCATCTCACCAATACTATCTAGCTTTAATAAAAACTCTTTTGTTGGAGTCACAAATTCACTCTTTAGATAATCAATAGCCTCTTGAATATTTATCTTTTTAATAGATACTTTCTCTCCATATACCTCATCAAGAAGTCCTAACTTTAGACCATAATGAGATAATCTAATATCTGCGTTATCTTCTCTTAAAAGTAATCTATACTCTGCTCTACTCGTAAACATTCGATAAGGCTCTTTTGTACCTTTTGTAACAAGGTCATCTATTAATACACCTATATAAGCTTCATCTCTTCGTAAAACAAACTCTTCTTTACCTTGTAGTTTTAATACAGCATTAATTCCTGCCATTAAACCTTGTGCTGCTGCCTCTTCATATCCTGTTGTTCCATTAATCTGACCTGCACAATATAGTCCATCAATAAGTTTAGTCTCTAGTGTATGATAAAGTTCTGTTGGTTGAATATAATCATACTCAATAGCATATCCATATCTTACTATTTTAGCCTCTTCCATTCCTTCAACAGACCTAATCATATCAAGTTGAACATCTGTTGGCAGAGATGTACTCATTCCATTTATATAATACTCATTAGCTTCGAGGGTTTGAGGTTCTACAAAAATTTGATGTCGTGGTCTATCTCTAAAACGACTTACCTTATCTTCAATACTTGGACAATATCTAGGGCCAACACCTGCTATCTGTCCAGAAAAGAGAGGAGCTCTATCAAAATTACTCTCTATTAAAGTGTGTGTACCTTCATTGGTATATGTTACATGACAAGGAAGTTGTTTAGGATTAAAACTATCTCTATCTGTTCTAAATGAGAATGGTATAGGTGGATTATCTCCTCCCTGCTCTTCCATAACATCAAAGTTTATACTTTTGCCATCTATTCTTGCACAAGTTCCAGTTTTAAGTCTTCCAATCTCTAATCCTAAACCTCTTAGATATGTTGCCAACTCAATAGATGCAAACTCTCCTTGTCTTCCTGCCTTCTGTTGTTTATCTCCAATATGAATAGTTCCATCTAAAAATGTACCTGCTGTAATAATAACTTTAGATGCACTGTATATATTACCAAGTTCTGTCTCTACTCCATTAATTTTACTATTATCTATAATAAGCCCTGTAACCATCTCTTGTTTTACAGATAGATTCTCACAATTAAGTATAGCCTCACGCATATATATACGATACCTATCCATATCTATTTGAGCTCTACTCCCTCTAACAGCTGGTCCTTTAGATGCATTTAAAGTTCTAAACTGAATACCTGTTGTATCAGTAGCCAATCCCATCTCTCCACCTAAAGCATCTAACTCTTTAACCAAATGACCTTTAGCTAAACCACCTATTGCAGGATTACAGCTTGAAGCTCCTATCTGTTCTACTAAAATAGTTATTAACAGAGTATTAGCACCCATTTTAGCACTAGCTAATGATGCCTCTACTCCAGCATGTCCACCACCGATTACAATTACATCATAATTCATAATTAATTTTGTGCCTCTTTAATAAACCATACTAGACCTATAACAACTACTATAACTATAAATCCTAATAAAAAATTATCAATTCCTAACATTTAGTTCTCCATCTTTTTCTTGTTCTCTTAATTGTCCACACGCTGCTGATATATCAAGCCCTTTAGATTCTCTTATTGTACAGTGCAGACCTCTTTTTGTCAAATACTCTTGAAATCTCAACATATCCTCTTGATGAGGTCGTTTAAACTCTGTTCCACCGTAAGGATTAAAATATATTAGATTAACTTTTGCTTTTATTCCATTAAGTAGTTTTAATAATTTCTTAGCAGACTCCATCTGGTCATTAACATCTTTAATAACTAAATATTCAAACATAACTCGTTTTCTTGCATTAATAGGAAACTCTTTAACAGCATCTATTATAGATTGAATATTATATGCTTTGTTAATTGGCATTAGAGTCTCTCTAAGTTCATCATCGACTGCGTGAAGAGATATTGCCAAATTTATACCTAAATCCATATTACCTAATCTCTTAATTTTACTACTAAGTCCACTCGTTGATACAGTTTGTCTATGTGTAGCTATTGCTAATCCATCAGGGTCTGAAAATATTTTAATGGCATTAACAACATTATCTAAGTTATCTAAAGGTTCACCCATTCCCATATATACGATATTAACTCGTCTATTTGCATCAATATTATTATCTTTTTTAACCATTAAAAGTTGAGAAACAATTTCTCCAGCTGTTAAGTTTCGCATAAATCCACCCTTTGCAGTTAAACAAAAAGCACACCCAACTTTACACCCAACTTGAGAAGAGACACAAACCGTATATCTTTTTTGATGTTTCATAGTTCCATCTTCGTGAAACTGTTCATCTCGCATTAAAAGTAAAACAACCTCAACAGTATGTCCATCGTGCAGTTCAAAAAGGTATTTTCTACTACCATCTTTACTATCTTGAACCATAAGAGTTTTAAGAGGCGTAAGAGTAAACTCTTTATCCAAATCTTCTCTCATATTTTTCGGTAAATTTTTCATTTCATCAAATGAACTCGCATATTTGTGATATGTCCAATTAATTATCTGTTTAGCTCTAAACGACGGCTTAACCATCGTAGCTAACTCCTCTTTTGTATAATCTTGAAGGATTTTTTTCATATTTGTTCTTTCTATTCAATATATACCTATATTATAGCATAATCTATTATGGAGTCATTTTCTATCACTTATTTTTTATCTCTACTTTATTTAACATATTAAACCAATCTTGTGTTAGTTTTGCTCTAGTTTTAACCTCTTTCCACTCATTTTCATTAAACTCTTCTTTTATAAGTCTAGTAACTCTCATCACTTTATTAATTGCAAATTCACTAACCATATATTTTTGCATATTTGCACAAGATTTATTATATGCTATTGCTATATCTTCTAAATCTTTTTTATCTGTTTTGAATAGACCTTTATTTTTAATGAATTTATTGTAATATAAATCTGAATATATTGATATAGGTAAATCAATAAAATTATATCTTACACTCTCATCAAATTTACGATAAAGTGCATCTACATTAAATAAATCTTGTTTAAGTATAGCAACAACTCTTGCCGTATTTGGTAATATAGTTAATATTTTTATGATTTTATCTAACTCTTTTTTCATTTTATAAAAATCATCTTGAAGCTCCATATACTCTCTTGTCATTATATACCAATTATCATTTAGAGGATAATTTATAATATCTATTTTTGCAAGATTATCTATACTTTTATCAAAAAATACAGCATCTTCAAATAATAAATTATTTTTTGATATTTTATTAATATCACTATTAACTACATCTTCGTCTATACTTAAAGTAGAAGCTACAATTTGAGACATATATTCATCTATACTTTTACCAAAATATTTACTCAAAATACTTTTACAAATTTTTTGAGTATCATTATTTTCTTTATTCTTATTGCCAATCATAATATAAGGTATTGAACTATCTTGAATATCCAATTTAGGATTAAAATTTATTAAGTTTATAAATAACATCGAATAGATAAATTGAGTATAATTTTTATAATTATTTTTTTTAATATTTTGATATAATTTATGAGAAATACCCAATAGAGATGAGTTATATATTTTTTTTGTTGATAAAATCTCCATTGGTGTTGTCCATGCATACATTAAAAATTGAATATTTTTTACTAGCATATCTAACTCTTCTGGATTATTCTGCTTTAATTTATTTTCTATAATTTTTAACTCTGACAAAACAATATTCATATATTCTAATGTACTAATAGATGTATATAATCTTTTAATAGTTTCTCTATTCATATCAAATTGAGATTTTTGAGATATACCATTTCCATTAAGCTTTTTATAGCTCTGTAATATTTTAGATTCATTTCTTTTATTTACATTCATATAATTTTGCTCTAAAAATAGACCATATTGAGGTAATCTCTCTTCAAAATTTACTATACATTCATTTAATTTAGCTTCTTTTTCTTTTTTTTTCTCTAATTTATGATTAATATATGATGATTTATAAAAGTCTTTTGTCTCCTTAAGTGAACTTTCTGTATTTTCTTTTAAAGTATCATAAGCAACACTTGTTACCTCTTTAGTATGGTCATAAACCACATTAGCTTTTTCTTTAATAGCATCAAGGAAACTAGCATTTAATATACAACTATAGCCCAAAACAATTACCACTATACTCTTTTTCATATTTTATATCTCCTAATAGTCTAAGATTGACTCTTTATTTTTTTTATCTATATCCAAAATTGTATCACCATCTGACTTATTATCTAAAATAGTCTCTTTATCAATACTGCTAAAGTCAAAAATAGTCTCTTTTTTAGTATCTTCAAGATTTAAAACTGTAATTTTATTTTTTATATCATCAGGTACATTCCAAAGCATATCTTCCAATCCAATATAGCTTCTCTTATCTAACTCTATATATTTGTTAATAGTATATTCTATTAATATAGAACCAACAATAGATGTAACAATGAATACATTACTAGGAGGTGGTACAATATATATTAAACCTTTTGCAAAAAATTGATTAATTACTATTTTACTTTGACTCATCAATACTTTTGATACTTCTTTATAAGTGACTCCTTTATCTAAAAGTGTATATGTAGATTGACCATTCTCAATAATCATCATCATAACACCTCCTAGACTAGTATCCTCCAAGAATTTGATATTTTTTAAAGCTTTCGTATCAAAAAAAGCCATAACTTTATTACCTTTTTTCATATAAATTGCAGGAGTAAATTTCTTTACTTCTCTTAAAGTTTTTTCTTTAACTTTATCCTTTGCATATTCTTGAGCTTCATTAACTAAATTTAATGTACTATTAAACTCTAATGAGTCTTCAGCTGTTAATTTATTTAAATACATCATATTTAAAATAACTATTATCAATATAAATTTACATTTTAAAATCAT